>ENA-OSEO01000095-OSEO01000095.1-sediment-metagenome-genome-assembly--contig:-NODE-95-length-234305-cov-11.849433_pt1 | contig 234305 bp, 205 predicted proteins | sample MGYA00237883_ERZ534232 | MGnify/ENA metagenome assembly ERZ534232
CCCTCCGCCACTACGTGGCCCTCCTCCCTCAAGGGAGGATTTAAGATCAGGATCATCAGGAGCCAAATACAAACTCACGCAAGAGCCGGCATACTTATGGCACTTGACTCCCTGACTAATGGTGGTGACGAGCTCTCCAAGAGCTGAGGAGGTGCATTCGTTTTTACGTGTTTTTTTTGAAGCCTCATTTTCTTCAATTAGGTGTCTTATTTATTTTTCTATCTATTGACAGTCAGCGATAACGGTATATAATATCTTTGACTAACCGGTCAGTCAGGAGGCCTATATTGAAATCTTCAGATGTCAACGAGGCTCGAGAAAGAATAATAAAATCATCGATAGAGTTGTTTTCCCAAAAGGGATTTCACGCGACAACCGCAAGTGAGATAGCGGAAGCTGCGGGGGTAACCAAAGGTCTCATATACTATTACTTCGATAGCAAAGAAGAGATTCTGAGCCACGTGGTGGATTCTCTGCTAAGAGATGCGACGACGATTGCTATGGACTTCGTTCAGGCAAGTATTATCCAGATGATAAGAGATGGAGAGCTAGATATTGAGCATGACAGGATGAAGTTCATAGATGAAGATTCGGTTGCGCGTTTCGTGAAGAGGTCACTCTCCTATTACGACAAGATACTCGACTATCTCATTGAAAACAGGCTGACTCTGAGAATATTGATGTACGAATCCTTGAAAGAAAGCAAACACCACGACGACCTTTTCAGACTGCTTGATCTTACAAGAGATACCGATGACAACCCGATTTTCAAATCGATTTCCGAGGCCGATAGTGACTTCAACTACTCTTCAGAAATGACGCTCTTCAAATTCTTTTTCTCGATAATTCCGCTTGTAACCTTTGCGGCTTACTACGACGATTTCAAAAAGAAGAGTCTGATGAGTGATGAAGAATTGCGTAGCTCCTTTCTTCAATCATTTCGAGTTGTTCTCTCTTCCCTGATAAATGGGACCGAGATTTCGCTGAGGACAGGAACTCCTGGTCAATCGTGATCGGAGCTCACCAGTGGGAAGATTTCACGAAGCCTTCTAGTGTGACTTCATTAGTTTTGAAATGAATAATTAGACAAATAGATGTGGTGGAGGGATTCTATGACTTGGCATTTCATTGAGACAAAAGCGGTTACCGAAGAACTTGATGTCGATCCAGGAATTGGCCTAGGTTCTTCTGAAGCGGAAGAACGTCTGGGCAAATACGGCGAAAACACTCTCCGCGAGGAGAGAAAGAAGACGAATCTTGAACGCTTTGCAGAGCAGTTCAAGGACGTAATGATAATCATTCTGATTGCCGCCGCCGCGATTTCGTTTATTGTCTCGATCTTCGAAAAGGAAGGGTTCTTCGAGCCGGTTCTGATAATGCTTATTGTAATCCTGAACGCTGTTATCGGCGTAATACAGGAGAGTAAGGCAGAGAAGGCTCTGGATGCTTTGAAAAAGCTCTCTTCACCAAACGCCAGGGTAATTCGTGACGGAGAACAAAAGTTAATTCGAGCATCGAAGCTGGTACCGGGAGATATTATCCTCATCGAGGCCGGTGACTTCGTTCCTGCCGATGCGAGAATCTTTGAAAGCGCGAGTTTGAAGGTCGATGAGTCTGCCCTTACCGGTGAATCGGTCCCCTCCGAGAAATCGGCAGATGCAATCGTTAAGGAAGAGGCTTCTCTCGGTGATAGACACAACATGGTTTTTTCAGGGTGCGGCGTCAGTTATGGAAGAGGGAAGGGCGTCGTCGTTGAGACGGGAATGAAGACAGAAATGGGAAAGATCGCGGGCCTGCTTTCTGGAGAAGAAGATACCCAAACTCCTCTCCAACACAGACTGGCCGTTCTCGGGAAGTATCTCGGCATCGCCGCTCTTATTGCGTGTGCAGTGATTTTTCTTGTGGGGCTCATCGAAGGTATTCCAATAATGGAGATCTTCATGATCTCTGTTTCGCTAGCAGTTTCGGCGATTCCGGAAGGGCTTCCGGCGATCGTGACAGTTGTGCTTGCCATTGGAGTCCAACGAATGGTGAAGAGAAACGCTATAATTCGAAAGCTGCCCGCCGTGGAGACTCTCGGAAGCGCCACTGTAATCTGTTCAGATAAGACGGGGACTCTCACACAGAATAAGATGACCCTTGTCAAGGCCTTTTCGGCTGCCTCGTCAGTTACTGAGGACATCAGCGGTGACAACTCGTCTGAAATGAGGGACCTTTTGCTGTATGCGACGCTTTGTTCAGACGGAAGAGTCGTTATTGAGGATGGAGAAGAGAAGCACATCGGTGACCCGACCGAGACCTCTATAGTGCTTGCGGCCATGAGAAATGGGATCCTAAAAGATGAGATAGAGAAAAAGTATCCGAGACTGGCCGAGATACCATTCGATTCAGAACGTAAGATGATGACAACTATTAACGGCATCGATGGAAAGAACGTGGTAATTGTTAAAGGCGCGATAGATTCAGTCGCCACAAGATGCACATCCGGAGAAGTCGAAAAGGGGAAAGAGATCGCGGAGGAAATGGGAAGCAGTGCGCTTCGAGTTCTTGCCATAGCCTCCAGAGAAATCAATACGATTCCAGCGACCCTTGATCCAGCCGAGATTGAGAGTGGTCTTAAGTTCCTTGGTCTCGTTGCTATGATAGATCCGGCGCGTCCCGAAGCGAAAGAGTCCGTCGGACTTTGCCGCCAGGCAGGGATTAGACCCGTGATGATAACTGGCGATCACAAACTCACGGCTGCGGCTATTGCCAAAGAAGTCGGCATCTTGCTTGACGGAGATGAGGTTGTCTCCGGAATCGAGCTCTCAAAAATGTCTGATGATGAACTGGACAGGAGAGTAAGAGACATCTCGGTCTATGCAAGAGTATCTCCGTCAGACAAGATAAGGATCGTTCGTGCATTACAAAAGAAGGGTGAAGTCGTTGCAATGACTGGGGACGGGGTGAACGATGCTCCGGCTCTAAAAGCCGCAGATATCGGATGTGCGATGGGAATAACCGGAACCGATGTTGCGAAGAGCGCGGCCGACATGACGCTCACTGACGACAATTTCGCGACGATTGTGCATGCCGTTAAGGAAGGTCGCGGCATATACGACAATATCAGAAAAGTGGTTGGTTTCCTGCTGGGAACAAACATTGGAGAGATACTCACAGTCTTTACAGCAATGATGATCTGGAGAGAAGCTCCGCTGATATCTGCACAACTGCTCTGGATAAACCTAGTGACCGACAGCCTTCCGGCGATCGCTCTCGGTATGGAGCCAGTAGAGAAGGATGTCATGAAAAGAAAGCCTAAACCCAAGAATGAAGGCATTTTTGCCAGGGGACTTGGCATTCAGGTTCTTCTTCAAGGAGCTATGTTTGCCATCCTCACTTTGATCGGCTTTGCGATTGGCTGGAAGAGCACCGGAGATGTTGTTGTCGGGAGAACCATGGCCTTTGTCATTCTTTCTTTAACTCAGATCTTTCACTCGTTCAATATGCGGTCAAACCACTCGCTGTTCAGAATCGGGATCCTTTCAAACAAGGTACTATCTCTTGCAGTGTTGACATCGCTGGCCATGGTGGCTGCAGTTGTATTCATCTCTCCTTTCGCGACAGTTTTCGGATTGACTCAACTGGAGACGCCGATGTACGTTCTGGCTCTCCTTCTCTCACTGGTGCCTATTCCCGTAATTGAGATTGCGAAGTTGATTGGACTTATTCGCCACAAGCATTGACATAATGAACGAAAAGTAGCTACCTGTACCCGGCCCGGTTTTTCTCTAAAGTTTTTTCGTGCGACTCAGATCCATTGTGACAACGAGTCTCCAGTCGATTCTCTTGTTCATATGGTTACAATCGCGGGCTGGGACGATACCATATCGATTGCGTGTGCGCCCGGACCTGGGCTTGGCTCATAAAAGACAGCTTGAGTGAAGATCTCCATGACGGAGGGTATTTCTGGCTTCCATACTATGACACGGTCTTCCTCAAGGGAAATAGCTATGAGGTAAGTTTGTCGCAGCCTGCGGCGAAGAGTTACGATCAAATGGAGTATGTAAATAAGATTGTGTAAACCCTCTAGAATGGAAGAGAAGAATGGAGGGAAAAGAAGATGAAATTTGACAGAGAAAAGATCAAGTCGTTAATCGAGAAGAATGGATTTGAAAATGTTGGAGATGTTCAAGAGGCAATGAAGGAATTGTTTGGTGACGTAATCAAAGAAATGCTTGAAGGAGAACTGGAAGAAGAGCTTGGATATACTAAACATGACTACAAGAACAAAGAGACTGACAATTCCAGGAATGGACATAGCAAGAAGACAGTTAGGAGCGATTACGGAGAAATAGAACTTGAGATACCAAGAGACAGAAAAGGTGAATTTGAACCGGTTGTTGTGAAGAAACACCAGAGGGACATTTCTGGTATAGAGGATCAGATAATCTCCATGTATGCAAGGGGAATGACAGTAAGAGATATTCAGAGTCATATAGAGGATATCTACGGTTCCAGATTGTCTGCAGAGAGCGTAAGCAGGATAACGGACAAGATACTGCCACTGGTCTCCGAATGGAGAAACAGACCATTAGAATCTGCGTATGCGATAGTCTACATGGATGCCGTATTCTTCAGGGTCGTTGAAAGCAACCAGGTAAGGAAGAAAGCACTCTATATAGCCTTAGGAGTATCCCTAAATGGCTACAAAGACATTCTAGGCATGTGGATAAGTGAAACAGAAGGAGCAAGCTACTGGCTAAGCATTCTCAACGAATTGAAGAATCGCGGGGTTGAAGACGTGGCAATCTTCTCAATAGATGCATTAAGCGGAATGGAAGAAGCCATAGAGGCTGTATATCCATTCTCAGAGGTTCAGAAGTGCATAGTTCACCAGATAAGAAACACCATGAGATATGTTACCTGGAGGGATCGTAGACCTCTAGCACGCGATCTCAAGACAATTTATCAGGCACCTACAAGAGAGGCAGGATGGAATGCATTGCTTGCACTAGAAGAGAAGTGGGGCGACAAATACCACTTGTCAATAAAAAGCTGGAAGGATAACTGGGAAACTCTCTCAACCTTCTTTCAATATCCAGAGGAACTGAGAAGATTGGTTTATACAACTAATCCCATTGAATCAGTTAATAGACAACTCAGGAAGGTGACGAAGAACAAAGGAGTCTTTCCAACAGACAATTCTCTCTTAAAGATGGCTTATCTAGCAATAATGAACATAACAAAGAAATGGACAGTAAGAACTCTTGATTGGTCCAGGATCCTTACTCAACTTGTGATAAAGTATGAAAGATTAGCTAAGTACATAAGCTGATTCTTAAACCCATAACAAAAAAGGGGTTTACACAAAAAAAGAGACAGAACCTTTGAAAACCAAATAGGTCGCTTCCCTTCCGGGCAGAGAAACGAATAGACTTGCGCTATTCTTCCTCAAGCATTTATCCTGTCTGCAAGTTCTAACTGCAGATTCTCGACATTCTTCAAAGGGCAGATGATTCATGATTTGCAGCTGTAAGTGATTTTCAATCAATGAATCTTTGCGAATTTCAAGAACTCCCTCCCATCATTGTCGTAGTCCCTGAACACAAAAGCCTCAACGTCTTGATCCCTGTTCCTTAGGAACTCAACGCCAAAATAGCAACTCAGATAAGGTGGTGCATAGGTGAAGAAAAGATCCTTGACGGCGGGCCGGTATTCGAAATTCATAGCATCGTGGTGTGCATTCGTGTTGGAAAATAGCAGGCCTCTTTCGGTTACATAGAGATCGTAGCCTGTGTCAATATCACGACAATAGTATCTTCCACAGTACTCTTGGAGATCACATTTTGAAAGTCTCTTCTCGAATGGTCTGAACCAAACTGCACCGCTGTGATTTGTTAATAGAAGCCCTTTCTCTCCATTCTCCCGGAAGATTTCCCCTTCAAACTCACGATCCATCTCTTCGAATCGGAGTCCTCTCAGGGGCAATAATACATGTACCCTTTCACCGTTCATATCTAGCTTGAGGAAGCCCTCCTCAACGAAAAGCCTGCAGATTTGAGCGCTCTTTCTATCGGCAAACCACTTGTCGCCTTCCTTCATCTCTTCAAGCCAATCTTCAGAAAGTTCTTCAGGTTTTGTGCCTTCGTCTTTGCTGTCAAGACACGCCGAATCTTCTCCAAGAACCCAGTCGGCAATTGCTTCGTAGATCTCGATGCCGAGTTTCACCAGCATCCTGTGAAGGAAGTCGTTACGATTCGCCAGAACAACAACAGAAAGGGATTCGGAAGGTATCCTGTAAATGGCAGCGTTAAATCCTAGGCTTCCTCCCTCGTGCATGACAACCGTCTTACCCTTTCTCTTGGTCAAGAATAGACCGTAACCGTAGTCGCACCGATTGCCGTTGTTCAGTTTCGCCGGAGAAATGATCTTCTCCGACAACTTCTCCGGATCTTCACCAATCATCTTCTTGTGGAAGGCCCTTTCCCAAATGAGAAGATCATCAATTGTGCTCCATAATTGACCTGCTCCTGTGCACTCCATTAGATCGAGAGCTTTTGAGAGCCTCCCCGGTTCACCTGAAGGCAATCTGAAAGACTTGGAATGCAGATATTCGTATTCGCAGTAGCCATCAACAACATTCTTTATAAGTCTAGTATTGTCTTCTCTGAAAAAAGTGTTCGTCATTCCTAATGGGGAGAAGATCTCTCTTGCTGCGAATTCATTCAATGTCGATCCTGTCACTTTTTCGACCAGCCTACCGAGAAGAAAGTAACCTGAATTGCCGTATGCCCACCTTTTGCCAGGCTCGAACTCAAGCCATCGAAGGTTTCTTAGAAGGTTATACGCTTCTGTCGAAGTCAGATAGTCACTCTCTCTTAAGCCTAAGATGTACTGCGAAACCTTGTATAGATCCGGGAGGCCGTTTGTCATGTGTATCAGATCGAGGATTCTTATCTCTGCTGCATGACTTCCAAGATCAGGGAAGAAGTCGGTTATTCTTCTAGACACATCGAGCGACTTCTCTTCAAGCAGAGCGATGCACATTGCCGTGAACTGCTTGCTCACAGAACCAATGTGAAAGACACTGCAAGTCTTAACGGGGATTTTCTGTTCTTCATTTGCTAGCCCAAAAGTCTCTTTTAGGATTACTTCTCCTTCTTTGAAGACACCCACGGCAACTCCAGTGCTTCCAAGGTCTTCGAACAAACAACTGATATTCTTTCCAGTCATAAGTTATCCCTCCAATCTCGAGAGTTGCGCTCTAACTTGAGCCTTCTATCAATTGAGATATTATACTTCAAGTAACTGAATTCCCAATCCATTTGGTCGGGATGCGGAATTCAAGGGAGTTCTTTACTATAGAGATATGTTTCTTTCACGTCGTAGATCTTTTGCAGAGATGGCAGCTTGAAGCACTTCTCCAGTTTAAGTGTCGGTCGTGGCGGTGGGCTATTTGCTTCGATTGGAGAGGATCTTCTCTAATTTCGAAGGCGAATATTGAAGCCGTGACGATCGGTGCGGAAAGCTCCTCAAAGATGCATGATTGGACAGGTTATTTCAATACGGTTTTCATGAAGCAGATAAGGCCTGATGAGCTTAGAGGAAGCCCCGCCCCTATTCTGCATTCCAAATTCAATTCCTGGGGAAACATTGTGCCCACAGAATCTTTCCTTCGATTCGCATGTCACCGGAACCTTGAATCGTTTCGGGTTCCAAACCGGGGGAGTTTGACTTCTCCTGAAGGCGATGAGCAAGATCTCCAAAATCCGATACCCTTTCGCAGATTGAGCATTTGCTGCACTTTGTATGTTTCACAGTACAGGTTCTCGTCTGAGTATAATCCAGTCAGTTCATGTTCCTAAGTTTGAGGATGGCCTAGTATCACACTAAAGTTGGTTAGTTCTAATCGTGCTTCTGAAAAGTACCGAGATTCTTGAAGTGAAAATTCGGCCGAATTCTTCTAAAGACGTTTCCTTCACTCTGTAAACTTCGCTGAGCCTTTTCGACCTGTTCTAAGGACAAATCGTTTTTCTAAGAAGCTCACTTTCATTCGAGACATTCACGCTTTCCTCAGGAAGTGAGCGATACTGTTTCCTGGATCGCTTCCTTCTCTACTGTCGTCGATTGTCGAACACTCTCCACCCATTCTCTGTTGGACCAGAGTCCGCATCCGCCATCCTTCGACTTCCATTTCATGTGATTTTCCTTGAGCACCTTCAGGAACTCCGATTCCAGCGCTTCTCTCAAGCTCGTCTCCTTCAAGTTGTGAACCGAGAACGGAGCAAATGGACAGGGCTCCACAAATCCTTCGGGACTGAGGTGTATGAACCCTCTCCCCGCAGCGAGACATCCCCCATAAGTCGCTTCCCTTCCAGGCAGAGAAACGAATAGACTTGCGCTATTCTTCCTCAGGGCGTCTATCCTGTCTGCGAGTTCAAGCTTCTGTTCTTGATTAAGCACTAGATTCATAGTGCCCGGAGTGAGCGGAACAAATTCTATGTAGAATACTAGTTTCGCTCCAAGTTTCACAACGTTATTTACGAATCTTCTCTCCGTTATCTTAATGTGATTTTGAGAAGTCGCCGTAATAGAGACTCCAAAGAAAGACCCGCTCTCTTTAAGGCTGGCAATGACTTCAAGAGCATTCCTGTATATGCCGGCCCCTCTTCTAGTGTCTGTGTCTCCTTCATTTCCCTCTATGCTGACAATCGGGACGATATTTCTGTGTTCTTTGAGCCATTCGACCGTGTTATCGTCGATCATAGTGCCGTTTGTGAAAACAGGAAAGAGAATCTGCGGAAACTCTGCGGCAGTTTGGAGAATATCTTTCCTCATGAAGGGTTCGCCTCCTGCCATGAGAACAATGGATATTCCAAGCTCTACAGACTGCTCAAGGATGCTCCTGAAGTGTGAGGCAGTGATCTCTCTGTCAGTTCTGAGTTTCTTGGCGTTCGAATAACATCCCACACAATTGAGGTTGCACTTGCTGGTAATGCTGGCTATCATGACCGGAGGAACGTGCAGCCCTTCGGCTTCAAAACGATCCCTTACAGCGGCCGCCTCACGCTGATTCTTTGCTGTCTTGGCCATGAAGGCGATCTGTGCCGGGTTCTTGACGGCAATTTTGATAGCTGTTCCAAAGAAATTTCTTAGCGAATCGTTAAAGAGAATGTTCCAGTTGCTCATTTCTTACCTCCCAATCTTTCCTTGCTAGAAATGGTCTTTTCTTCAAGTTCTCTAAAAGGTTCTAGAACGTGATCTATGTTCCTTTTCAACATTTGAATAGCTTCTTCCTTCGAAACCTCGTATAATCCCTGAAAGTACATGAACAGTATCCCGAACATTTCAGGTGTTAGTATCTGTTCTATAATCAATGAGCTACCCTTTTTCAAACCCAAGGACTCATCAAATTGTCGCAATGATTCCAACCTCTTCATACCCATTTCGCAGAATTTAGGCATCAGTTCGGGATTGCTGAAGAACTTCGCTCTCGAACTCCCCGGAGCCAGGAAGATAGTTCTGAAGAGAAGAGGATTGTCGAGAAAGTACTCCGCGAAAATCAAGTAGGCAGCCTCGACACAGTCTGTTACTCTGTCACACTTCTCTATCTCTACTTCCGTCATGTCTCCGATCTCGGCCATGAATTCATCCACACTCATCACCAGTAATTTGTCCAGACTCTCGAAGTAATCATAAAGGCTGGAAGCGGAATAACCAGCTCGCTCGGCTATCGACTTTGCAGTCAGCTTAGACTCGTCCCCTTCTTTCATCAGTTCCTGCGCGGCCTTTATGAAGAATTGTCTTCTTCTTTCGTGGCGCATGGTCTTTCTATCAGAATTCTCCACAGTCAGTCTCCTCATCTCAATCATTTCGAGTCTCGTTCCTAAATCCGACTCGTGTTCGAAATTATGATTATAATTTACTATATAAAACTATAGTCGTCAAGTGGGAAGCGCAACTTTTTTTACGGCTATTACGAGATTCTTTTTCTCATTCAGTTCAGAATATTAAGACTCCCGCTTTGCATGTGGAAGAAGTCGAATACTGAAGAAAATTACTTGCTTGGGGTGGGGGTTGCACTTTTTTCAGAGTTTCTCTCTAAAGTCGCGAATTTCGATGCATGTCCATCTCTTCAGGGAAAGTGAGCTTTCGCGACTGGATCTTCATTAAGACCTTGTTCTCTCTATTTATTCGTTTTCATATAAAAAGGCCGATCCTATGATCGGCCCATTGACAAACGGAAGAGTTAAAGCTCGTCAGAGATCATATCTTATTAAATGAACTCAAGATTTATCTTTGCACTTTTTCCTATTACTTTTCGCCTCCGTATGTTTCCTCGGGAATTATAATCCCCAGGAGCGTGTCGTTGAACTGGGCGTACGGTCCATCATATTTAGGTGGAGCCATTTGATCGAGCGGATAAATATACGGCTGAGGGTACCAGGCATATTCGGAAACCAGTGCCTTGCGCACAAGGATCTCGCTCTTTGAGACATTTATAACGAGCAGATCCGTAGCGATCGCGACGGCTCCTTCGTACAAGAGCCGGATGTCTTCAATCGCAGGTCCCACAGTATCTTCATTGGCCTGGAAATGAGTGGCGATTCCCAGCCTGGGATTCGTCTGGCTGAGTATATAGCCGAAGGCCTTCTGCGAAGTGTGTGAGTTCCTTTGAACGGATAGCGCGAATGCCACGGCTCTTTCCCAGCCGGGATCGCCCGGTTTCAGACCGGAATTCTTGCTCGCCCAGACTTCTGGGGGCACGACCATCTCATGGATCAGGACATCGACTCCCTTCGCCTGTTGAATCATGTAGTAATTGGGTATCGTGTCGCCCGAGAAGACCATCGAAAGGCCGTTCCATTCTAGTTTGTAACTGATGCTTCCATTTCTGTCATGTACGGCTGGAAAATGAGTGATTCTTACGCCGTTCTCTTCGTACGCCACTCCACCAACCGTCATATACGGCAGTTCCTTCGCTATGATATCGTACCCGTCTCTACCGTCTTTGAGTCCGGTACTCAAGAAGCTGAATGCCTCGACATGCCATTTCATGAGCTCCATAAGGTTTTGCGCAAACGCGAGTGTTCCCTCTTCGGGACTGTCTCCTGAGGGTCCGTAGAGATAGAGCGGAGTCTTTCTATCTTGAGAGGGGCCGAAGCAGTAGAGCGTAATCAGATCACCAACATGATCTCCATGCAGGTGAGTGAGAAAGACCTTGTCCATTCTGGACGGAGGAATGCCAACAGCCACATAGTTCGAGGAGACGCCCGATCCGAAATCGAACACGAAACTATCCCCATTCCCCAGCTCAACAAAGATACTGTTGCATTGCTGGGCCAGTCTAGGTACGACCGAAGTTCCCATGAACGTGATTCTCATCTGATCGGCGGCCAGTTGCTCACCGGGAAGGAATGGCTCGAACGTGCTGACAATCTCACCTGGAAAACCACTGTAGGTTGCGTATCCAAATACGAAGGAGGAAATCACTAAAACACACAAGATCAAGGATCTTGAAAGACTTTTTCCAATCGGTCCCAACATCGCTTCACCATCCTTTTAAAAGTTCAGCTACCTTTTGTCCTGGATTCCAGAATCAGATCGTTTTTTCGAAGCCGTAGCTACTACAGTTTGGGATGCATCTTTAGCTGTGCAATCAGACCTAGTAAAATATATAACAGTCGTATGCTCAACTACTCAATTTGTTGCCTGCACAGTATCGATCACTATTCATGACCATCGAGAGTATAATAATCTTTTACCCTCTCCTCTAGCGACTCCTGTTTTGAATGGTTAATAAAACTCATGTTAGGTTCAAGACAGACCAAAGAAAAGAAAGAGCCACATTCGAGCTCTGTAATGGAAAGAAAGTCTCGTCTTCAATTTCAAAATAGCATTTCACTGTTATTTGAAACTCATTCGTCATAGTCAATCTCACCGTAATGCATCATAATTAAATCTACTCAAGATAGAGTTAATGCATCAAAATAAAATCTACTCGAAATCGAGTTGAATGGAATTAAGAACACCTCCCTTTGAGTTAGATTTGGATTTCATTATCTGTATGTCAACCAGTGATTCTTGAGAATGTGCTATATTACTCTTGAGTATATATAAATCTAGGGCTTCGTGAACCTTGCGAAGCTCATCTTTTTTTGTACAGTCAATCCAGGGAGAGTTAAGTACTCTTTCATAAGGAGTAGCAAACTTGTCGTATTTCTTCACTATCCTTGTACCATCTCTGGTCTTTTGGATCATCTTTTGAGTAGGCTGGAAATGGTTGTTGTAGAGATTCAAGCTTTCATACAGCTCATTCAAGATACTCAGTTCCTCCAAAGTGTCGTATCTGTAATAGCCAACGGCCCTTCTGACCAAAGACCAGTTCTTCTGTTCAACATGAGGATTGTCATTCTTGTTGTAACTCCGGGTTCTGGTAAAGACCAATCTTTCATCCAAACAATACTTATACAAATGAGCGTTAATAAACTCAGAGCCATTGTCGGAATGAATTCCCAAAAGAGGGAAAGGAAGTAACTCTCTCAATGCAATTATAGCTTCGAGAGTCCATCTTTGAGCTTTGTTCCTTATTGGTGCAACGATGCTCCAACCACTGGCAACATCCACCATATTCAGGCTATAACAGAATTCTCCTGAGCTATTACCTCCTTCGTGACCAACAAGATCCACTTCGACAAAGCCAGGTCTTTTATCATCCCATTCGTGATGAGTCTTTATCCTTATGTGTTTCTTCAAGAGAGTACCGGGTTTTGTATGTGACCTACCCTTCAGTTCCATCTTCTTCCTTTCACTTCGAAGAAGTCTATCCATTGTGGAGGAACTTATTTCCATAAGCTTCTGCTTTATCTCTTCTCTCAAAGACAAATGATTGTTCTTGCTAAGATTCTCTATCGCCTCTTCAATAATAGCTTTGAATCTCTTGCCGCAAGGAAAGTCCAGGATCTCCCATATCTCAACAAGTTTTCTCAATACTTCGAAATCATATTTCTTCTTTCTCCCGCGCCTCTTTGTGAATTTGCTTCTCTTGTTCTTCTTACAATAACCCCTCCTAAGTATTAATGATGCATAGCTTCGGTTGTACTCCGTTACCTCAGTGAACTCGTCAAGAATTCTGCTCTTCTCCTTCTTTCCAGCCTTTCTGTACTTCTTTGAGTATTTCTCGATCAATCCAGTCATGTCTATTCTCTTCATCTTCGCGTCAACCTCTTTCAACTTGGCATTCGCGAAGATTATCCCCTTAACCCTTACCTTTCGAGTAGTTTCTTTTTTGATGCAACGTTTCCCTTTTCAAGTAGATTATTTGTGATGCATATCGGTCAGTAGAAAGACCGACTACGAGATGTTAATATCTAGGTAGGAGGTTTTGCATGCTGTTACTTGCAGACATCGGAAATACGACAACCGTCTTTGGACTTGATAATGGAAGAGATATTGAGGCAGTTTGGAGATTACCTTCCTCCAGGATTGAAACAGAGGATGAACTCTTCGTAATTCTGGACGGATTACTGAGGAGCAGGGGAAGTTCTCTCTCCGAGGTAACCGGACTATGTGTTGCAAGTGTTGTGCCGAGACTCAATGGATCGGTGAATTACTTTGCCAGAAAATATCTGTCGAAACCAGCAGTTTTTGTGAAGGCCGACGAATTCATTTCGGTTGGACTCAACACTGACAATCCCACAGAGATCGGCGCAGATCGGCTGGCAAATGTAATTGGAGCCCGAGAATGTTACGGGGCAAACGCAATAGTCATAGACGTCGGCACGGCAATAACCATAGACATTCTTAAGGATGGAATCTTTGCAGGAGGCGCAATTCTTCCTGGTCCGGCAACGGCAATGTCTTCTCTCTTCTCTCACACCGCTAAGCTTCCTGAAGTTGAGCTCTTTTTTGAAGATCACTACTTTGGAACTAATACCGAAGATAACCTAAGAATCGGTATTGTAAACGGAACCTACTTTGCTCTCCAAGGTATAATAGGCAACATAATCAAGGAATTTGAAGAAAAGCCAAGAATCATTGGAACCGGCGGCGATGTCTATATGTTCATAGATGAAGGTGGTTTCATAGAAATCGACGATCCCATCCTTACCTTGAAGGGCCTAAGATCTTACTACAACAGAGTGAAGTTAGTTGAAAAGAATACTGCTGATTAACCCCTGGATTGAGGATGTATCGGCTTACGATTACTGGTTGAAGCCTCTAGGACTTCTTTATATTTCGTCTGCCCTCAAACATCTCGGTATTGAACCGGTTGTAATAGATTGTCTCGATAGATATGATCTTGAGCTTGTCTCGTTTGGTGCCGGACAGGGAGATAGACACTTCGGAACGGGAAAATTTCTTGAAGAGGAAATAGCTAAACCTCGATCCATTTCATCAATTCCAAGGAAATTCAAGAGATTCGGTTTCCCCGAGGGAATCTTGCGAAAGAAACTTAGGGAGTCGGGAAGTGTAGATGGAGTATTCGTGACTTCGATGATGACTTACTGGCACTATGGAGTAAGCGACACTATACGGGTAATTCGAGAGGAGAAGCCCGGAATTCCAGTTCTGCTGGGCGGAGTTTATGCTACACTGCTTCCTGATCATGCTAGGCAATACTCAGGAGCAGATTTTGTTTGCCCCGGAACTGGAATGAAACCGCTTGAGAAAGCTCTGGCTTATCTCGGCATCGACAGTACATTGCAAATTGACTGGTTCGAAGACCTTGATCCCGATTATTCTGTCTACGAATCACTTCGCTATGCAGTTGTTATTACAAGCCTCGGCTGTCCGTTCAGATGTACGTATTGTGCCAGTAATTCTCTCTGGAAAGGATTTCATAGTAGAGATTCAGTTAAGACCGCCGATTACATTCAGTTTCTAGTAGAGAAGAAGTATCTTTCCGACCTAGTCTTCTTCGACGATGCTATTCTAGTAGGTAATGGGTTTAGAGAACTGATGCACGAAGTAGATAATCGAAGAATTAGAGCAAGATTTCACTTACCAAACGGTGTCCATGCCAGATTTCTGGACATGGAAACTGCAGGTCTGATGTTCGAAAACAATTTCAAGACAATAAAGATCGGACTAGAGACTGTGGATCCAACTTTGCAGAACACGACGGGAGGAAAAGTAAGTTCAAGAGATTTCTATCAAGCAATTCAAAACCTCTATGAAGCTGGATTCACTTCTAGAGAAGTTAGTGCCTACATCATGGTGAATCTTCCCGGCCAGAGCGAAAAGGATGTTCTGAATTCACTAGAAGTCTGTGAAGAACTGGGAGTTAACCCGAGCGTTAATGAATTCACACCCATTCCTGGCACGATGCAATGGAGGGATTTAGTAGATAGAGGGATGTTTAGTGAAGAGATTGATCCACTGCTTCTCGACAATTCGATTCTTCCTCTCTGGTGGGAAGGGGGATTTTCTTTGAAAACCGTACAGAGATTGAAGGAAGCGGCGTGGGCATTGCGGAGGAAACTAAATGGAGAGTGATCTGTTCCTCGCCTTCGGTAGCAATATCGGAGATAGATTGCGTTACATTGTCAAAGCCTTCAAGAGACTCATAGAAATGGGGCTGTTTCCCTCAGCAGTCTCCTCTATTTATTACACTCAACCATATGGAAACACTGAACAGGAAGAATTCCTGAACTGCGTCGGGAAATTCCGACACACCGGAGACCCGGAGCTCTTGCTAAGAGAAATAAAGTGTGTTGAAAAGTCTGTGGGGCGAGTAGAGCGATTTCGATGGGGTCCGAGAGAAATAGACATTGACATTATTCTTTTTGGAGAAACTGTCGTAACTACAAAGGAGCTTACAATTCCCCACAACGATATAATTAAGAGGAAATTCGTTCTGGTTCCTCTGCTAGAAATAGAAAGCGAGATTAGGGATCCCAGAAATGGGGTCTTGTTTTCGGATTATTTAGAGAGGTTGGGGCAAAGTAACTGGCCCAAGATCTATATGAAAGCTAACTCCTTCAGAAGACTCATAGAATGGGAGGTGAAGAAATGAGAATTAGGCTACCCCACATAATAGCAGCATTTTCTATCCTGATAATCTTTATTTCTTCCTGCGGAAGCACACGGTCGGAACTGGTGCCGGGACGATTTGCGGGATTCACACTAAGTGAATATATGGATATCTCTACCTTAACTAGCGTTGGCGGCAAAGTTCTGGACATCAGTGTAGGTGATACTGCTCTGTTTCTTCAGAAAGAGTTTGCAAAGGGTACAAGAAAGCTCAGTGTTTATGTAGCGAAATTCGAAAACGTCTCTCAAAGCACGAGTTTTTGGTATACCCTAATAAGAGACGTCTCAAGTGAACTGAGAGCATTTGTAAGTGCCATTCCGTGGGTTTACGGAGAGTTTTCTGGGGAAATCGATGAAGGCTACATCAGAACGTGGTTTTCAGGGAAATGGTTCTACCTTTTTCTGGGAAACACAAAGGAAGAAGTGAATTCCTCTGTGGATGCTTTCAAAGAGTTTGAGAGAAGCCTGGTGAGATCTGTTGAATCGTAAGCCCTATAACGATCTAAAGACTCATTTAGTGCTCAAATACGGAGAACCCGTTCACAGAGTTCCCATCGATGCGGGTTTTTCTTGCCCGCACAAAATCAAGGGGACAGGAGGTTGCATATATTGTGATCCTTCAGGAAGCGGGTTTTCAATCGACTCTAGCCTTTCGCTTAGAGAACAAATGGAACAAAGGATATCACTGCTCAGGAAGAAAGGCATACACAAGTTTATGGCCTATTTTCAGCCAAATTCAAATACATTCGCTCCGATCGATATCCTTCGAAGAATTTATCGCGATGCGATTATTGATGACGTAGTTGTTCTCGACATATCTACGAGACCAGATCTTGTTTCTGACGATGTGCTCGACCTTCTTGAAGAGTTTAAAGAAGAAGTAGACGTTATTCTTGAGCTGGGACTACAAAGCATTAATCCAAATACACTGAAGACTATCAACAGAGGGCACACTCTGTCACATTTCATCGATTCGTCCCTGAGAGCCAAGAGCAGAGGCATAGAGCTTGTTGCTCACGTCATAGTCAATCTTCCGTGGGACACAGAGGAGGATGTATCTGAGGCGGCAAGGTTGATATCGGTGCTGAGAATTGACGGAGTCAAAATCCACTCTCTATATGTGGCTGAAGGTACCGAACTGGCAAGACAGTATCGGGCAGGAGAAGTCACAATTGGAAGTTTGGAGCAGTTTTTGGAGCGAGTGGTTATCTTCCTAGAAAACCTCAATAGTGAAGTGATTGTGCATAGGCTTGTTTCAGACCCGCCATTGGAGGGTACTATTTTTGGAAACTGGGGAATGTCAAAGATCAAGCTCTTGAATATGATTGAAAGAAAGATGATAATTGAAGGTAGAAGTCAGGGCTGCAAGGCTCTGAAGATTTAGTAGGGAAGCGAAATGTGTGACCGCGGATGATCCGAGGAAAGTCCGGACTCCATGGGCAGGGACGCTGGGTAATACCCAGGGAGAGTGATCTCCGGAAAGGGCCATAGAAAACGAAACCGCCTTCGGGCAAGGATGGAAAGGTGAAGGTAAGAGCTCACCGGCTGCCGGGCGATCGGCAGGCCTGGTAACCCCCGTCTGGAGCAAGTCCAAGCAGAAAGGGTCTGAGGTTGCCCACCGAACCCCTTTCGGGTAGGATGCTTGAGGGTCATGGCAACATGACTCCCAGATAGATGGTCACAATAACAGGATCCGGCTTACGGTTTCGCTTCCCTGCTTTTTGGAGTGACGTTATGATTTTTCCAATGACCAAGAGAGAGATGGATCAGAGAGGTTGGACTTTTCTTGACATAATACTTGTTACTGGCGATGCTTTTGTTGATCATCCATCATTTGGATCGGCAATGATCGCCAGAGTTCTTGAATCTGCTGGCTGGAAAGTAGGCGTGATTTCGCAGCCAGACTGGCGAACAACTGAAGACATTTCAGCACTGGGGAGGCCAAGGCTCTTCTTCGGCATAACCTCCGGAAATGTTGATTCTATGGTTGCTAACTACACTTCAACCGGAAGGAAGAGAAAGAGCGATGATTACACTCCTGGCGGGATTGGCGGAAAGAGACCTGATCGTGCAACTACAGTCTATTCAAATTTGATAAGGCAGGCTTTCAAAGACACTATCGTTGTCATTGGAGGAATAGAGGCAAGCTTGAGAAGGTTCTCGCATTATGACTGGTGGAGCAACAGAATAAGAAAATCCATTCTTCTTGACTCTAAAGCAGACTTGCTTGTATACGGAATGGGTGAGAAACCCATAACCGAAATTGCCAGTAAAATATCAGAATCAGGACAAATCCCTAAAGATGTCGAAGGAACCGTTTTCTGGTCGAGCGTAAAACCAATTGGAGTTGAGCTTCCCTCTCATGAAGAAGTCTTACTTGACAAACGGAAGTACTTTAGACTTACAAGAATCATTCATGAAGAGACTGACCCTGTAAGGGGCACCTGTCTTTATCAGCTTCAGGATAATAGATATGTTGTACAGAACAAACCTCCACAGGTAAGTTCACAGGAATTGGATTCCTTCTATTCTCTTCCATTCAGTAGAAGAGTACACCCATGGTCTCTTTCGAAGGGAAAGGTCAAGGCGATTGAAACCGTTCGAAATTCGGTAACGAGTCACAGGGGTTGCTACGGTGAGTGTAACTTCTGTGCGATTGCGATTCATCAGGGAAGAAAAGTAGTATCGAGAAGTGAAGACTCAATAATCAAAGAGATCGAAACCCTTACCGAAGACATTGAATTTCACGGAACAATAACCGATATAGGCGGTCCGACAGCAAACATGTATGGATTCGAGTGCTCTGTAAAGGAAAAAGCCGGGGCTTGTGCAGATAAGAGATGTCTCTTCCCAAAAGTATGTCGTTCTCTTAGACCCGATCATAGCAGATACCTCAATCTATTGAGAAGAGCAAAGAGAATTCCTGGGGTTAAGCATGTTTTCGTCTCTTCTGGAATAAGGTACGATCTCATTCTCAACGATGAAGAATCCGGTGGGGATTTCCTCAAAGAATTGATCGAAAATCATACCTCCGGACAATTAAAAATAGCACCCGAACATTCCGTTGATCATGTACTGAAGCATATGGGAAAACCATCAGAAGAGGCTCTCCGTAACTTCTTAAGAGAAGTAAGTCTTCTCTCAAGCAGAAATAGATACACTATCGGGTATTTCATTGCTGCTCATCCGGGATGCTCGATGCAGGACATGGTCGAACTGAAGACATTCGTGAACAAGGAAATGCATTACAACCCAGAGCAGGTTCAGATATTCACACCTACACCGGCAACGTACTCCACAGCAATGTACTACACAGGAATTGCCTCGGAAGATGGCGACCAAATCTTTGTGGAGAGATCGACCTCCGGAAGAAGAGAACAGAAAGACGTTCTCACGAAAAAGGAGAACCTAAAGCGAGAATCTGAGCAGAATATAGGCGGTACCGGCAACAAGCGTCATAATCGTAACTGGCATTGAAAATCTCAAAAAATCCCCGTACTTGAGACTCTCCTTTGAGTGTTTTTCTATCAGCCCAACTCCAACCATATTGGCGGCCGCGCCGGCAATAGAAAAACTCCCTCCAAGACAGGCCGAGATTGAGATTACCCACCAAATTTCGACAGGGACACCGTAATTTGCCGTCATTCCCTGTATAACTGGAATCATAAAAGTGACTGCGGGGACCGCGCCGATGAATCCGCTCATTACTGCCGACAACCAGTAAAGGGTAAGAAACAGCACTACTCTATTGCCCGAGAGTGTACCCAGAAGACCGGATATAAAGGAAGTAATACCAACCTCTTGCAGAGCGAATGCGAGAACAAAGAGCCCCATAAAGAAGAAGATTGTATCCCATTCGATATCCTCGGACAGACTGGAAAAACTTTTCCCATTCAGAATCATCGCGGCAGCAGCACCTGCGAGAGCGACAAGAGAAGGCTCGATTCCTATCAACCCATGGAGAAGAAACCCTGCTATGATTCCAAAAAACACTGCAAGTGATTTATAGAGAGCCGGTTTTGAGACTATAGCTTTGTTGGGATCCATGCTGGCAAGGCGCTGCAGCTTATCTCCCATTGATCTGTAATCCTTAAAGACCTTTCTATCAAGATATATAACAGTTATTAGTAGGGCAATGAGAGTGATTGGCCCATCAATCCTGAGAAAATCCATGAATCCAAATCCGCTTGCGGAACCGATTAAAATGTTTGGTGGATCTCCGATCAAAGTCGCGGTACCGCCGATGTTTGCTGAAAGAACTCCCGCCAGCAAAAATACCCGTGGTGAAACTTCGAGCGCATCGGCAACAAGAAAAATTATGGGTGCAAAGAGGAGTATCGTAGTAACGTTGTCAAGAAAGGCAGAGAAAAGAGCAATTGTAACCATGAAGAATATCAGAAGAGCTCTTACGTTACCCTTAGAGACTCTAACAACATGCACTGCAATGAATTCGAAGAATCCCGTTGTTCTTAGCGTTCCGACAACTATCATCATGCCGATGAGGATACTTATTGTATTGAAGTCTACAAGATAACCGAGCTCCTTCATATCGAAGTCAGGAATTATCTTAGACAAAAGTATTATGATTCCCGCAGCGAAGGCGACTGTGGACCTATTGAATTTTCCTGAAATAATCAGATAATACGCAACAACAAAAACGATCAGAACGAACAACCACTGCAACAGACTCACCCCTGAAAACATAACTTTATCAGTATATCACCTTCTCATTTTTTGAACAATGAATTCGGCCGATCAGTCAAATTACATACCGGAGTAGCCAAATCGAAGAAGGAGGTCAGAGTTATGAGGAAAGTTCTTTTAGTTGTGGTTGTTGTTCTGTTATCAGTGGCTTCTCTGGCCCTGGTTAATGAAGGCTACGAGAGTCCCGTGGTCAACGTAGTCCAAGCAGCAGGACCAGCAGTAGTAAAAGTAGACGTCGAAGCTACCAGAAAGTATTCAGTAACCGACCCTTATGGGTTTGAGGATTTCTTCAGGCGTTTCTTTGGAGAGATTCCTGATCAGAAAGTAACAGGTGTTGGTTCTGGATTTATTTTCAGCAAAGACGGTTACATTTTCACCAACGAACATGTAGTTTCTGGCGCCGAAAAAATCACAGTGTCTATGCTCGATGGAAACTCCTATCCCGCAAAATACATTGGTGGAGATGCAGAGTTGGACATCGCTGTTATTAAGATAAATCCCGATGGGATTGATCTTCCAATAGTGGAACTCGGTGAATCTGACTCGCTTAGGATAGGGGAATGGGCAGTTGCAATCGGAAATCCTTTCGGACTCAAACACACTGTGACGCTCGGTGTAATCAGCGCAGTTGGAAGGCAGTTGCCAAAACCTGATGGGAACGGGGTTTACTCGAATTTAATACAGACTGATGCGGCAATTAACCCCGGTAACAGCGGAGGTCCATTGTTGAACATCCATGGTCAGGTTATTGGTATCAACACCGCCATAATCTCCTCGGACGTCGGAACTTCACTAGGCTTTGCAATACCCATAGATGTGGCACTGAGATTTGTCGATTCGATAATAGAAACAGGATCAGTTCAGAGAGCCTATCTTGGGGTTTACATGGATACTGTCACAGAGGCCATCTCCAGATCGCTTGGATTAAAAGTCGATAACGGTGCTCTCATCACCGATGTAGTCCCAGGCTCTGCAGCAGAGAAGGCCGGAGTGAAGCCTCAAGACGTAATCATCGGTTTTGAAAATCTTGAGATCACAAATTCTTCTGAATTGAGGGCCGCCGTTCTTAACTACCCGGCAGGTTCCGAGGTTAAGATTACAATCGACAGATTTGGAGAGAGAATTGTGCAATCGGTAATTCTGGGATCACTTTCTCAAGAGAGTGAATCCTCATCACTCGATGATATTGAGGAATCCGAGATTTATGAAAGCTCTTTTGGAGTCTCCGTTTCCGATTTAACTCCTGAAGACAGAGAACGGCTCGGACTACCTTCAGAATTCAGAGGAGTAGTTGTAAGAAAGGTTGATTCAGAAGGAATCATCTACAGACTCGGCATCAGCAAAGATGATGTGATCACCCGTTTGAGTATAAATGGCAATCAGGAACCGGTCGAGAATGCGAACGATTTTAAGGCGCATGTCGAAAAGATCAAGAAGGGAGACTATGTGGCATTCTTTGTCTACAGAAGTGGCGTGAGATTCGTGGCTTCCTTCCAGTTCTAAATGAAAATGCCGCCACCCGGTAAAGGTGACGGCTTACCCCCTTTAATCCCCTGTGCAGGATTAACGCCTAGATTATAGCACAGGGGTTTTTTCTTTCCAAAATCATAATGAAGAAACAAGAAGTGTAGCTCTGGCACAAATCTTCCCTTCAACATGAGCAATGCCCTCTACCTTCACAATGTTCATCTTCTTTCCGATTACTCTCACGTTATATTCCAGTCTGCACGGTGGCCGCACTATTTCCTTGAATCGTGCGTGTTCAATGCCGGCGAAGAGTGGGGTCTTTTTCGGCTCCAGTAGAAGAATTCCCGCTGTCTGAGCAAGGCCCTCGATCATTAGCACGCCTGGATAAACTGGGTTGCCAGGAAAGTGACCTCTAAATATGGGATCCTCTTCAGACAAGTCCCTGTAGGCCTTAATCTCACTATCACCAATTAGAGTTACACAGTCAACTAGAAGAAAGGGATCCCTGTGCGGGATTTTACTCTTCACATACTCCTTATCTTTCACAAATCACCTCCCGTTTGATTTCCGGACTTAGGAATCGAATAGGGTTCGATATTCGTACTGAGATTACGTTTTTTGTCCCTGGTATGGCATTGCTAATAAACAGTCAGCATTTTCGTGCCAGGAGGATCAATTTTGGGACATAAGAGACAATCACTGACCGAGTTACTTGAAATCAAATATCCGATACTCCAGGGAGGAATGGCCTGGGTTGCAGACCACACTCTAGCTGCAGCAGTCTCAAATGCTGGCGGCTTGGGCATTATCGCTGGAGGCAACCTCTCCTCGGAGGAGCTGCTTGTCGAAATTCACGAGGTTAGAAAACTGACTTCCAATCCATTTGGAGTAAACATCATGTTGCTTTCCCCATATGCTGAAGAACAGATGGAAATAGTTCGAAAAGAGAAAATCCCGGTTGTGACTACTGGAGCAGGAAGTCCTTCTCGCTTTGTCGATGGACTTAAGTCTGCAGGGACAAAAGTGATCCCAGTAGTAGCTTCTGCAGGACTCGCCAAGAGATTGGAGATGCAGGGAGTCGATGCGGTTATCGCTGAAGGAATGGAAGCGGGTGGCCATATTGGAAAAGTGACATCCATGGTTCTCGTCCCGGCCGTTTCTTCTGCAACACAGATTCCGGTTGTCGCAGCTGGAGGTATCGCAGATGGAAGAGGATTCGTTGCGGCACTGGCGCTAGGGGCCAGTGGAGTTCAAATGGGAACAAGGTTTATCTGCACGTCCGAGTGTTCGGCACACCTTCGCTATAAGGAGAAAATTCTATCATCAAACGAGCTCGATACAGTTGTAACGGGAAATGCAAACGGCCATCCTGTTAGAGCCTTCAGAAACAGACTCACAAGATACATAGAGGAGCTTGAGAAAAGAGGCGAGGGATTCGAGGAAATTGAGAAAGTAGCCGTTGGTGCACTTAAAAGAGCCGTTAAGGAAGGTGATCTCAATTCAGGCTCTTTGATGGCCGGTCAATCTAGCGGCTTGATAGGGGAAGTATTAAGTGTGAACGAACTAATCAAATCAATTATTGAAGAGGCCGAAGAAATCATCGGCCATCTGGGAGGGATCGCAAAATGGTAGCATGGATATTTCCTGGACAGGGAAGTCAGTATGTGGGCATGGGAAGAGCCTTTTGCGAGGAAAGCGTACAACTCAAAGAATTTCTTGGAATCTCAGGCCGCATGCTGGGATTTGATTTGTTGAAAATGATGCTTGAGGGGCCGGAGAGAGAACTTACACTTACTGAAAATGCTCAGCCGGCTATCCTGTCTCTTAGCGTAGCTCTTTCAGACATCCTTGGAGAAATTGGAGCTAAACCGGACATTGTTGCGGGTTTATCCCTTGGTGAATTCACTGCACTTACAATAGCTGGGTCACTTGAATACGCCGATGCTCTTCGCCTTGTCAGGCTGAGGGGAATGGCCATGCAAGATACCATTTCTCCAGGCGAGGGAAGTATGGCGGCGATAATCGGTCTGCGAGATGAAGTTGTTGAAAGGATCTGCTCCGAGACTTCATCGAGTGAAGAGGTAATAGTTGCGAACTATAACTGTCCGGGACAGGTTGTGGTCTCAGGTCTTACAGAAAAAGTTAAAGTCGTAATGGAGAGTTCTAGAAGAGAAGGCGCAAAGAGATGTGTAGAGCTTTCGGTAAGTGCACCTTTCCACAGTCGATTCTTACAGCCTGTAGGAGAGATCTTGAGAGAATTCCTTGATGGTGTCAAGGTAAGCCCCCCGAAGATCCCGGTAGTATCTAATGTAACCGGTGATCTCTTCCCCGAAGATCCGAATGAGATAAAGGAGCTGTTGATTTCTCAGACATACAGCCCCGTAAGGTGGGAGCAATCTATAAGAAGGATGATTCAGCTGGGCGTTGACAAATTCATTGAGGTAGGTCCGGGAAAGGTTCTCAGCGGATTCATGAAGAAGATTGACGGGAGTATTACCGTAAACACTACAGACAGCGAAAGCCTTGAAACACTAAAAGAATTTCAGGAAATTTCTAACTAGACTGATTTTATTCATGAGAGGTGAATTAAATGGAAGGAACTTCAACAATCCAAGAAAGGGTTATTTCAATAGTTGCAGAAAATCTCGGGATCGATGCAGGTGAGATCAAGGGGAATTCCAGATTCATAGAGGACCTTGGCGCGGACTCGCTTGATCTAGTAGATCTGGTAATGGAGCTGGAAGACAAATTTGACATTCAGATCAGCGATAGCCAAACCGCAAGCTTCAAGACAATCGACGACGTAGTTGGATTTATACTTGCACTGGAAACTAAGTAGAATGAGAAGAGTTGTAGTTACGGGCATGGGAATTATAAGCTCTATCGGAAGCAACCTGGAAGAATTCTGGGAGTCCCTGAAGTCAGGAAGATCGGGAATCGATTGGATTGACACATTTGATGTTTCGGAATATGGATCTAAAGTCGCGGGTCGAGTCAAGAATTTCGACCCGACTTCCTATATGGAGAAGAGAGAAGCCAAGAGAACTGCCAGGTTTGTCCAGATGGCGATTGCAAGTGCCAGCGAGGCTTACAATGACTCCGGTCTAGAAGAAGAGCTTTTTGATTCGGAAATGGCTGGGGTCATATACGGTGTGGGACTAGGTGGAATGGACGTTATTGAAGATCAACATCTGATTCTTATGGACAAAGGCCCTTCTCGAATCACTCCATTTTTGATACCGATGACAATCGCAAATATGGCTCCTGGCCTTCTTGCTATCCGTTTCGGTTTTAAGGGAACCAATTTCACCATCTCAACTGCCTGCGCTTCTGGAACAAATGCAATCGGAGAAGCAACCCGGCTCATTAGAAGCGGAGTTCTTGACGTCGCAATGACTGGCGGCACGGAGGCGACGATTACACCTCTTGCTCTTGCCGGATTCTCGAATATGACTGCCCTTTCACGAGGAACTCCTGAATCGGCTTCAAGACCATTCGATAGTAAACGAGATGGATTTGTCATGGCTGAGGGTTCTGCAACACTAATAATCGAGGAGTATGAGCGCGCTTTGAGACGCGGTGCGAGAATTTACGGGGAAATCGTCGGTTACGGTTCTACTGACGATGCATTTCACATAACTTCGCCCGAGGAATCTGGAGATGGGGCATATAGAGCAATGAAAATGGCTCTAAAAGATGCTTGTGTTGACCCTTCAGAAGTTGACTACATTAACGCTCACGGAACTTCGACTCCGCTAAATGACGTAATAGAAACTAGAGCGATCAAGCGCCTTTACGGAATAAGAGAAAGCCTAAATATTAGTTCCACCAAGTCTATGGCTGGTCACGCTCTGGGAGCCGCTGGAGCTATCGAATCAGTGGCGACATTTCTCTCGATAAGGAATTCATTTGTGCCACCCACAATAAACTACTCTAATCCAGACCCAGAATGTGATCTTAACTACACTCCCAATTTCGGAATTGAAAAAGCCATAAATTTCGCAATGAAAAACTCATTTGGCTTTGGTGGTCATAATGCTTCTTTACTCTTCAAGAGGCTATAATCGATGCATTCCGGACGGGGCGACTACGCCCCGTTTTTTTTGATATCGGCTTACTTCTGTGGTGCAAAAGCCGGCGAAACCAATTGTTCAGATTCTAGCAGAGAGTTTCAGCCTGACTGACAATTCACTTCAAACCGGTTCTTTCCCGACTAGACTGGAAAGCGTCTTCAATGCGAATCTCACCGCCTGAGTTCTAATCGGTCTTAACTGACTGTCCAGTTGAATAAGCCATCCGGCTTCTCTCCTGGAAAGAGTTATGTTGAATCTCTGAGAGAAGCCTCTATCAACCGACAAGGTTTCGATCAGGAAAGCCTCACTTTCCAAGCTTCTATAAACTCCAAGAAACTTCACAAAAACCTCGTTTCTCGAAAAGGCTTCCCCAATAAGTCTCCCGAGTCGAACTTCGTCGACTTCTTTCAACCACAGATGTGACACATGAATCACGTCCTTTTCAATACTGACGACTCTTTCGTTTCTCTTGCAGTAAAACCTGAAGATCTCTTTCTCCATCGACAACCATTTTCTTTCGTACCTGGTTTTTGCCCCAGATGATGGGTTTTCTTCGAAAGTTAGAGTGCTAAACAACTTCGTTTCATTCACACTCAACATCATCTGGTGTACGAACTCTTTTGAGTCGGAATATAGTTGAAAGAACCCGTCCGGTTTCAGGACAGCGGCAATTTTCTCAACAAAAGCAGTGTCATTTAGGCGCCGACTTGAATGCCTCTTTTTTGGCCACGGGCACGGGAAGTTCATATATACTCCCGAAATCGAAGTAGGAGGAATTATATTAGCCAGGGCAAAGGATGCATCGATAAGAAGAACGCGTACATTGTCCAGAGAATTCCTGACCAGTGACTTCAATAGCTTTTCAGCGCTAATCATAGAAAGTTCAACACCCAGCAAGTCCACTCCTGGATTCTCAACTGCCTTCTGGACAAGAAATTCGCCGCTGCCGAATCCTATTTCTAAAAAGACGTCATTATCTCTTCCAAAGATACAGTTGAGATTCAGGGGCAAATCAAATTCAGTAGCGTCAAGATAGTTTCCAAGGTAATGAAGATTCATAACATCGCTCCGCTCAATTGATCCGTCCAGTTGCCGGGCCAGATTGTAATCGTTTCACAAAAAGCATTCTAACTCAATTCACCCAATATTTCCATCTTGAGCCCTCAACGAAGATAATCGTTTCATCCCCTTTTTGCGATGGTATAATTATCGTGACTCTCGGAGGTGAAGGAAATGCACTTTGACCCCGCTAAAATCGAAGTTCTATACTCTGAAGAAAAACTTAAAAGAATTGTTGATAGACTTGCTGAGAGAATCAATGAATACTATTCTCCAATTACAGATGAGATAACAGCCGTTTGCATCCTGAAAGGGTCAGTGCATTTTTACAGTGACCTTCTGAAAAGGATTGGTCTTAAAGTACGATACAACTTTGTCCATGTTTCTAGCTATTCCGGGGCTTCAACGACCGGAAGAATACGTGTAAAAACCTGGGTAGATGAATCGGTTACTGACCGTTATGTTCTATTGGTGGAAGACATAGTCGATACAGGAGGAACTCTCAGGTACATAATCAACTATATCTGGAAACAGAAACCTGCAGACGTGAAGCTCGTATCGCTATTTGAGAAGACTATTCACGATCACGGTGTGAAAATTGATTTCACTGGAGAAAGGATTGGTGATCAGTTTATAATAGGCTACGGACTCGATTATGACGAAGTATATAGAAATCTTCCTTATGTGGGTTGCTTGAAAGGTGAATAATGAAGAAAGGCAACATCGTTACACTAGTTCTCGCTGTACTGCTTCTGAGCATTTGTACGATAACTTCTCTCTTCGCATTGAGTGTAGTTAGTTCAAATCGAAAGAATACTCAGTTGATGTTAGAAGCTTCGATTATAAGAGGAGTAAGAGCTTCCGCAAAGAAACTTCTCGAGTTCAGTGCAGTTCGCGGCGAGCCATTGGCTGTCGTAATAAACGGGTATTCGCTTGAAACTGACCTGATTGACGGTAGATGGTGTGTGAGAGTTGGCGACGGGGACGAAGAAGAGATAATATTCGCCGAAGGCAGGTGAAAGATTTGATAGCAATATCCATTGATTCCGGTTGTGCACCCACGAGAGATTTCATTCAGTCCCACAGGCTCTTCTTCATGGGAATGAAAGTAATCATTGATGAAACGGAATATAACGATGAGTTTGATCTTATGGAAAATGTCTTCTACAGAGTTGTCGATAGCTCTAAGGAGTTTCATACAGCGCAACCACCTCTTGGCCAAGTCCTTGAGTATTACAATGATATAAAATCCAGGGGATTTACGGAACTCCTAGATATTCACTTTTCTTCGAAGATGTCTGGCCTTTACGATACTTGCTTAATGGCTTCGAAGATGGTTGAAGGACTGGAAGTACACGTGGTCGACACAAAGAAGGTCTCCATAGGGGCACATCTGGTTGCAAAAAGATTGATCGAACTTGCCGAATCTGGACTTAAAATCGACGATGTCATGAAAAGAGTACCCTGGGTTATTGATAACACATTCATGGAATTCAGCGTGCCCACTCTTAAGTATCTTATTAAGAATGGCAGAATAGGAAGGGCTCAGGGCCTCGCAGGAACTCTGCTGAACATCAAGCCAATTCTTTCAGTGGATGAAGAGGGTTTCATAAGCCCCATAGCCAAACTTAGGGGAATGAAACGACTGCAAGATGAAATGGTCTCAAATATAGTTGAGTTTCTGGAGAAAAGAAGAAGGTCGATAACTCTATACTCAATCTATGGAAGCGAAGAATACTTAGGAGTAATGAAAGAAACAACTGAGAGGGCCATAGAAACAATTGAGATGAATTTGGGTATTTCGAGAGAAGAGATTGAACTCATAAGCGGGAGAATCTGGCCAACAATTGCTTGTCACAGTGGCCCTGCAGTCTTTGGGTTGGCATGCTACGGGGAGAAAGAAATAGAATAATGCTCTTTGAGCAATTCCTCGATAGATGCGAAGAGCTTTTTGAGACTTCTTTGACAGGGAAGAAAGAAGTAAGTCTTCTCCCCGAATTCAGACAACTTGTTTCGTTAGTGGATAAGGAAGAGCTTTCTTCCTATGTCTCGCTTGAGGATTACTTTTCGAAATTTACTTCATACTTTTCAAAAATCGACAACCTATCGAATGATCGCAAGTTCAGAAGGTTGAGAAACGGACTTGAAATGATTGAGAAACTGAGAAGGATCTTTCTTTTGCGTTCAACCGAAGAAATCGAATCCCTTCTCGGAAGACCTGTTTCTCACTCAACTCCGATCAAATTCGCATATTCTGTTGGCGAAGCAAGATCAAAAATACTTAAGAGAATGGATATCGAAACAATCGGAGATCTGATTCACTACTTTCCAAGAGACTACGAAGATCGCAGGATAATTGTCTCTATTTCCTCGATCGTTCCTGATTGCAAGGTAAGCGTGAAAGGTCGAATTCTAAATTTCTCGGTCAAGAGAGTCTCGGGATACACGATTATTTCAGCTGTAGCGAGTGACGGCTTTGGTCAATTGCTTTTGAAGTGGTTCAATCAGGACTATATTCTTCAAAAGCTGAAGAAGGAGAGAGAGTATTTAATTCATGGATTGGCAAAGAAGACTCCTTTTGGGCCCCTGGAGATGAACTCCCCGGAAATTGAGGAAGTTGAAGGCGAGGTACCAAGAGAGATTCTCCCGGTCTATTCTCTGACTTCGGGGATCTCAATGAAGATGATGAGAAAAGTAATAAAACGTAACCTTGGATTAGTTAGGTCGCTGGATAATATTGTCCCGCTTCCTTTTGTGAAGAGCAGAAACCTTCTTGATAGGAAACATGCCTTTGTTTCAATTCATTTTCCAAAGAGCCAGTTCGAAATAAGAAAAGCACACGACACTCTTGCGTATGAAGAGTTCTTCGTATTCCAGGCTGCAATCCTTCATAGAAGAAGGCAGATTCAGAAGCGTTATCAAGGCCTTTCGAAGGACATCAGTGGAGTTCTTTCCAGGAAATTGATTCAATCATTGCCCTTTGAGTTGACAGAAGACCAGGTGAAAGCCTTTAATGAGATTAGAGAAGACATGAGAGCCTCTTCGCCTATGAGCAGATTACTTCAGGGTGATGTCGGATCTGGAAAGACTCTTGTCGCAGAACTGGCAATTGTGGACAATTATGAAGCTGGTTACCAGAGTGCCCTCATGGTCCCGACTTCGGTCTTGGCAATACAGCATTACGAGAAAATCAAACGAGATCTGTCACCTATTGGAATTGAAGTAGCGTTGTTAACCGGTTCAATGAAAAGAAGTGAACAAGACTCTGTAAGAAACGCGATGATTACTGGAGCAGCAGACTTGGTTATTGGTACTCATTCTCTCATTCAAGAGGGAGTGGAATTCAAGAATCTTGGACTCGTAGTAGTCGACGAGCAACATAGATTCGGAGTGAAGCAGAGAGAAAATCTTACATCTAAGGGAAGTCTTCTAGACAGTCTAGTAATGACCGCCACTCCAATTCCAAGGACTCTTGCCCTAACGGCTTATGGGGATCTCGATATTTCGACTATTCTAACGATGCCGAAGGGAAGAACACCGGTGAGAACAATTCTGCTTGCCAGGAGTAGGTTGAGAGAGTTATACTCTTTCATCTCAGATGAACTGAAAATGGGGCATCAGGCCTTCTTCATATATCCTCTCGTTGAGGAATCAGAACAAGTCGATCTCAAGAATGCAACAGACGAAGCTGCAAGGCTTAGAGACAACGTTTTCCGTGGAGTAGGTGTTGAATTGCTACACGGAAGATTCACTGACACGGAGAAACAAGAGATAATGCAGAGATTCAGAACGAAAAAGAGCATGATTCTTGTTTCCACAACGGTCGTTGAAGTCGGAATTGACGTACCCTCGGCAACGGTAATGGTAATCGAACACCCTGAAAGATTCGGAATGGCACAGTTACATCAGCTCAGAGGACGGGTGGGAAGAAGCAGCCTCAAATCGATATGCACAATGGTTATGAATCGTTCAATTTCAGAAGAAGCTCTTGCAAGGCTAAGAGAATTTGCATCCACCTCAAGTGGGTTTGATGTTGCAGAACTTGATTTGAAGCTGAGAGGACCTGGAGAGTTCCTCGGGTTGAGACAGCATGGAATTCCCCAATTTAGAATTGGAGATATAGTTGCTGATCGAGATCTGCTTTTCAAGGCTAGAGAAGACGCAAAAAAGCTGATTTACGAAGATCCCGAACTCTCCGAACACGGCTCTCTACGAATTGAGATGGAGAGAGTCTATTCAGAAAAGATAAATTTGATAGAGGTCGGATGATATGTTGACAATAACAGGAGGAAAGTGGACCAGAAGATCGATAAAGACGACGGCCAGAAGAAATACCAGATATACACCACAGTCGGCAAGGAAAGCTCTCTTTGACATTGTGGATGTAACTTCGAAGACTTTCATCGATCTTTTTGCTGGAAGCGGAATAATGTCCTTTGAAGCAATGAGCAGAGGCGCTGTAAATGCAATGTCTGTCGATGTGTCGAAGAAAGCGTGCAACTCGATTCTTGATAATAAAAATGACCTCGATTCTTCAATGAATCTCAGGATCATTTGTGCCGATTTTCGAAGAGCGATCCCTTCGCTTGTTAGAAAGGGAGTGGGTGCCGACACTGTATTTGCTGACCCTCCCTTCGATGAAGAATACATTGAGCCTCTCTTTGCTGTTCTGAACCAGAACCCCGAACTCGTAAACAACCAGGGTCAATTGATAGTCGAAACTTCAGATAGAGAGAAGAAAGCTGTGCTGGAGTTTTCCTCGTTGTTCCGACTTGTTGATCAAAGAGAATATGCAGGCATAGTATTCTCAATTCTGGTGAGAAAATGAAGTTTCTTGTCGAAGATTCTTTAACAAAGCTGGCAAAAAAACTTCGACTAATGGGGTTTGATACCGAGATTTGTACTAGAAGCGAAATTAGCGAAGCATCAAGAGATAGAGAAGTATTTCTGACAAAGAGCAAGAAGTCACTGGAAATTGCCTGGAAAAACAAGATTAAGTGCTATCTCATAAAATCGGAAAACTGGAAGTCTCAACTGAGGTCAGTTATTCAAAGGTTCAAGATAGATGCAAACGATGTGCACTTCTTGAGCAGGTGTTCGAAGTGCAACGGTATGCTTGTTGAGGCATCTCCAAATGATTTGACTGACGTTCCGGAATATGTGGCACTCACGAAAGCCAGGTTCTGTAGATGTATACACTGTGGTCAAGTCTATTGGGACGGAAGTCATGTCGAACATATAAAATTGATGAATTCCTTCTTGGAGAAGAGTGGTGGTAGAACTGAAGAGATCTAATTTTGAGATTTCGGCCGATGAATTAATAAAGAGAATTCTCAGGAGAATTTCTTCAGAAGTCTCTTCCGATGCATTCCTGTTCATACTGGAAAAATACCGCGACGTGTTCAAAGAAGTTGATCCGAGAGATGGTCTTTCTCGAACGGGAAGAGAGATAAAGTTGACCAGCAATGACTTCCTCAGAAAGACGTCGGAGAATATCATCGAAGAGAAGAATGTCATCTTATCTTCCCGTCATGGAGAACAAGAGGAGCGGGTTAAACTAATACATCTTTCCTACAATAATGAACCCCTTGGTTTGCTACTGCTTTCTGCCGGCTCTGAAGTTAAGGACTCACTCAAAGCCTGGATTAAGGAACTCGAACTTGCATTATACTATTCTCTCAAGAGATCGGCTGAAGAAGAAGGGTACAGGAGACTGAAACTCGTATCTAGATTGACTTCAGTTCTTGAAACAGAAACTCATTCTGAAGAGTTGATCTACAAATCTCTAGAGATTGCAAGAGAAATGCTGAGGGTTAGGTGGATCTTTTTCCTAGAGAAAGTCGAGACCAAATTCCGCCTAAGAGCTGCCATAGGTGAAGGTACAAACCCTCTCAGAGGAATTGAGATTATGATTTCTGAGGAACAGCTCGATTTACTTTCTCAGGAGAGACTATTCGTTTCAGCCAGGAAGTCAGTGATTTCATCATTGATTTTCAGAGAAGAGATTTCGGTTGGCTCATTTGTTGCGATCCCTCTTACGGTTGAAAAAACTCTTGTTGGACTGATAATTGCGGCGGACAGGGAGGAAATTGAAGGCGAATTCAGGGCCTACAAACATCTCGATAAAGAAGACTTGAAGATGCTGGACGATATCAGCAGAAGGATGGCCGTCGCGATAAGCAAAATAAAGCTTACTTCAAAATTAGAGCTAGAGGTTAGAAAACTTAGACAACTTGGAAAGAAACATGAAGAACTTATAAGTGAGCAGAAAGAGCAGCTTTTCAAGCTTAGCGTACTTCATAAAATAACAGACGCTATGAAACGGAGCCTTGATCGAGAGAGAGTAGTCAGAATTCTTCTAGTAGGTGCAACCGACACTTCGGGGTTGAAATTCGACAGAGCGACATTCTTTAAAGTAGATACCGTCCGCTCCCTACTTGTTTCAGAAACCAGAGTCACTTCTGCAAGAAAAAACAGTGAACATGACAAATCTATATACAGCGATCTTTCCAGATATCTTCAGGACGCATCTCTTGAGCCATATGATGCTCAAGATGACAGGCAATTGGGTTCAATACCGTATCCGGGAAATCTGATTCTCGAGAGGGTGGTCCTCAGAAAGAAGATGGTTCATGTAACCCCGGAGATGTTGAGATTGAGAGTTGATGAATTGGCTCTTATGAATAGAATAATTGGAACCAATGAATACTTGATCGCTCCAGTAGCCGGCGAAGAGGACGTTCTGGGAGTTCTGGTAGTCGACAACAATGATTCCGGAAAGAAAATTAGCAGTGCAGATATGGAAATCCTTGGGCTGCTTGCCGATAGTACGGGAGTAGCCCTAGAATTGACTGAAAATTATAAAAGAATTCTTCAAATGGCTGAGAGTCTAGAGAAGGAGCGAAATCTGTCTAATTACTACCGCAAGTTCGTTTCAAGCATACTGCAGTCTCTCGAGTCCGCGATAATAGTCTGTTCCGTAGAAGGTGAAATAACAGAACTTAACAGAACAGCAGAATTTCTTCTAGACCTGAGCAGGGAAGAACTAATCGGGAAGAGCATTCGATCAATTCGAACGAAACTTGGTAGTATTATTGACCTGCTCTCTGATGCTATAAGAATTGGGGAGACAATTACGTTAACGGATCAACATTTCGAAGCTTTTGGCGAGAGACATTTCGATGTTCGAATCACCCCTTTGAGAGAAGAAAAGCGGAAGAGGCTTACAGGCGTAATTCTATCACTTGATGACATAACTAGGAGGAGAAAACTCGAACAAGAGCTCAAGAGCAGAGAAAAGCTTGCAGCATTGGGCGAGATGTCGGCAAAAGTAGCCCACGAAATCAGAAATCCAATAACAATAATCGGTGGTTTTGTGAAGAGAATACTGGCTTCCTCAGATAGGGAAAAAACTGAGGAATATGCAAGGATCTTGATGGACGAACTTCAGAGGTTGGACGGTATAGTAGGAGAAGTGCTGGAAATTTCCAGAAGAAAGGCCAAACCTTCCGAAGAAGAGTTTGATCTTGTTTCTGTCACACGCGAAATACTGGCAGGTTTTGAAGAAAAAGCCTCGAGAGAAAATGTTAAACTTGTCCTATATGCGAAAGAAGATAGAATTGAATATTACGGAAATAAAGATAGGATTAAACAGGTTATAATCAATCTTGTTCAGAATGCTATTGAGGCCTCGGAGAAAGCCGGGCAAGTTCTCATCACTCTAGAGAGAAAGGCTGAGTACGTTTATTTCTCGGCCAAGAACGGTGGGAATATTATCCCGGAAGAGACTCTGAAGCGAATCTTTGAACCCTTCTTCACAACGAAGACTTTAGGCACGGGTCTCGGCCTTTCTATATGCAAGAAGATCGTTGAAGAACACGGGGGAGAGATCCACGCCTCAAGCGGAATGGAAGGAACGGTTTTCACCTTCACTTTGCCGACTAAGAACTTTGGGAGGTTTGAACTTGAAAAGGATACTGATAGTTGAAGATGAAAAGAACATGAGACTGCTTCTCGAAGAAGAACTTGAGGAGTCTGGCTTCGAAGTGGTGAGCGCCAGTAGTGCTGAAGAAGCAATAGGAATTCTCAATCTTGATACTTCGTTCAACCTCATAACTATTGACATTGAAATGCAAGGGATGAATGGCCTCGAACTTGCCGGAACAATACGCAAGCAATACCCTGAGAAGAAAATTGTGCTTCTAACCGCCTACACACATTATAAGCATGATCTATCTTCCTGGGCTGCTGACGCCTACGTAGTTAAGTCTCCTGATTTTTCGGAGCTCAAATCGTTGGTTGAAGAGCTTCTCGGGGAAGAGAAATGATTACAATATAAGGAGGAAGTCATATGCGTGTGAGAATTATCTCACTTTCGGTCCTGTTATTGCTTACGGTCTTTCTGTTTGGATACTCGGTTAGACCGGGCGACCTCTTGACAGTTTCTGTCTATGGTTCCGCTGATCTTTCCAGCGAAGCCCTCGTGGGGCCAGACGGTACTGCTTCTGTGCCTCCGCTTGGGAATGTAATGTTGCTTGGAAAAACTCTTGAAGAAATCCAGTCGTTGTTGTCATCCCAGTTTCTCAGCCAGGGCATATTGACATCAAAACCACAAGTAACAGTATCAGTAAAATCGTTTGCTCCTTTCATGTTCTATGTTCTTGGTGAAGTAAGCAAACCTGGAGCCATAGAATGGCATGATACTACAATTGGGATTTCTCAACTCCTGGCACTTGCCGGTGGCCTAAGAGATGGTGCGGATCTTTCTTCTTCATTTGTTGTGGGAAAGGATGGGTCTAGAAAGCAAATTGACCTGTCTTCGATTCTCTATGGGGGAGCGGCTCTTACAGAAAAACTACTTGAGGGTTCAACTCTATTCGTGCCTGCCGGTGCGCGGGCGTGGATAATGACGATGGGTGAGTTTAGATCTCCTACTCTTGTGAAGTTCAATCCCGGAATTACTCTAACCCAGGTGATTGCTAAGTCAGGAGGATTGACAGAAGGAGCCGACAATGAAGAGATCCTATTAATCAGTGATGATATTGAAGGCAACACTACCACAATAAACCTGAACGCTATTCTCTCCGGAAGAGACAAAGACATCCAGTTGCCTGCAGGAAGTATCGTCATTGCAAATGATTCCTCCTCAAAATCCGTAAAACTTCTGGGCGAGTTCAACAATCCAGCATCAATTCCCTATCATGAGAAACTCACTCTATTGCAGGCGATTGGAAAGGTTGGCGGGCTAAGACAGACAGCTTCTGATGAACTGTATATTTTAAGGATCGGCCTTACAGTACCTGAATCAGTAGAAGTTAGTTCTCTCTTTAGTGGCTCAGTCGAAGACATTTCCCTGAATCCTGGCGATACGATATTCGTTCCTCGTCAACAGGAACGATTTGTGTACATCGCCTCTGCATCATTTGGAGGAAAAGTTGAGTTCAGTACAGACGAAAAACTTTCTCTTCTGAGCGCGCTGGTGAAGGTTGATCTTTACGATCCCACAAATCAAGATTCGATAGTTGTGGTAGAACCTTCAGGAGAGCGATTAGAGTTCTCACAGAAAGAAGACGCTGAACTGGAACCAGGATCGATGATAATATTCCCTCGCGGAGAGAAGAACGTGTTCGTAACTGGCGAGGTCATGAATCCCGGTTCAATACCATTTGCTAACTTCGAAGAGATTACTCTTGGAAAGGCAATTGCCAAGTCCGGAGGAGTTACTGAGAGCGCAGGTATGGTCGAGTTAGTAACCGAGTCAGGGACTAGATTGTTCTCTATTGAGGAATCGACGAAAAGCCCTCTGATTCTAAGTCCTCAGTCAATAGTTAACGTCAAGGAAAAGGAACAACGATACGTGTACGTTATCTCTTCAACAGAGGGCGGAAGAGTCGATTTTAGCGAGAAGGAGTCCTTCACTCTCAGGAACTTGCTGGCGAAAATGAATCTACTTAATCTCAGTTCAGACAAGGAAATTTCAATCATTGACGCATCAGGCGGAAGTCAACTTTTATCGGCTTCCAGACTATCTTTTGACGACTATGGCCTTGAAACGGGTTCGATTGTAATAGTTCCCGATACCAGTACCTGGATATATGTGTTCGGAGAGGTGGGAAGACCGGGGAAAGTTGAGCTTGACAAAGATGACCTCTTGTTAACCCGCGCGATCAGCACAAGTGGAGGGTTCACGCAGAATGCCGATATTTCTTCTATACAGATTCTCTCAGGTTCTGATGCTACCGAAATTGATCTTGATGAAGTTCTAAGAGGTGCTTCCAAAGACCCTTCAATCAAATATGATGACTTGATCTACGTTCCCAGAATTGATAATAGGTTTGTTTATGTAATCTCGGAAGAGAGTGGTGGTAAGGTTGATTTTTCAGCAGGAGAGAGTATCACTTTGAGAAATGCTCTTGCAAAACTGAATCTTGTGGAGATTTCATCAGAAAAAGAAATTCTGGTAATTTCACCAGAAGGTGACAAGTTTGAGATTCCGGTAAGTTCTCTTGGACAATCCGATTGGAAGCTGGAAACCGGAAGTGTGATCTTCTATCCTCAGGCAAGCAATGTGGCAAATGTGCTTGGCCAGGTGCGAAGTCCCGGTACGGTCACCCTGAATCCGGTCATACCTTTCAATCTTTCGACAGTAATTGCCGCCGCAGGCGGCATTACCGATCTGGCCGACAGATACAATATTGCAGTAATTGACTCTAAGTCTGCTTCAACAGTTACTTATTCAGTAGAAGATCTTTCGCGTGATCCTATTCCCAGCATCCCAGACGGCGCCACCGTCTTTGTTCCTGAAATGGCTTCGAAATATGTCTACATTCTAGGCGGAGTGAGAGAACCGGGAATGAAGCTGATAAGCCGCGAAGAGTCAAACCCAACGTTAACTAAACTCATTGCCATATCGGGCGGTTTGACTGACCCTCTAACTGCGGAGATCGAAATTGTCGATGTGAGTGGGAGAAGAAGGCTTGATCTTCAGGAAATACTTAGAGGCTCAATGCAAGACCCGCAGATAGCGAGCGGCTCGTTAATATATGTTCCGGAGACTTACGGCAGATTTGTCTATGTAATCTCTAGAGAGAAAGGCGGAAGAGTCGATTTCGCAAGTAACGAAGAGATTACATTGAGAACAGCTCTCGCAAAACAGAATCAGCTCGACTTTGATTCAAGTGGTAGGGTCACTGTAATCCTTCCGGATGGATCAAAGAGGGAACGGCAAATTTCGGATCTCAAAGACAACGATATGATCCTGTCGCCAGGATCGATAGTTGTCTATCCAGATGTAGTACGCCAGGTTTTTGTGGTCGGTGCCGTAAATAATCCAGGGTTGGTGCAGTTTGAACCTGGAGACAAAATTACTCTGACAACTCTCCTTGCTCGCGCGGGAGGAATGACCCCACTGGCTCTAGGCAACAAGATTCAAATTACTGATCCCTTTGGAAGAACAACCACAGCGAGCGTTGACCCAATACTCCTTGGAAAAGCCCTGGATTTGAGCCTGGAGGATGGCTCTTTCGTTTATGTCCCAATATACGAACCAGTTAGAATAAGTGTAATTGGAGAGGTTAAGAACCCGGGTATGGTCGAATTCGCTAAAAATGAATCTCCAACAGTGCTACTGGCGATTTCAAAGGCCGGTGGACTAACTGAGAGAGCTGCAACCAACATCAAAATTAGTGATCATGACAGGGAGATTTTTTGGCTTGATCTTGTCGAAGGAGACGATGTGCCGTTGGCCGGTGGTCAAACTGTTTACGTAGCTGGAGATGATCGGTTCATATATGTCAGCGGTGAGGTCAACTCACCGGGCAAATACGAATTTGCATTGGAAGAGAAAATAACGATTCTGAGGATACTGGCAAGAGCCGGGGGAGAAAAGGCCTCTGCTGCTGATCAAATAAGGATTTTGCTGCCATCTGGAGAGATCCTCCCAATGAGTCTTTCTCAGATCAAGAACGAAGGAAAGGATGCCTCTATTGAGGCTGGCAGCACAGTTTTAGTGCCAAAGCAGGTAATTCGAATCACTGTTCTAGGTGCAGTTAACAGCCCCGGCCTGTATACTTTCAATCCCGATGAGAGTCATTCTCTATCTGACACACTGGCGAGGGCCGGAGGCCTCATAGATGAGAACATCGTTGACAAGATAGCAGTTCAGGATGGGAAGCTCTATAACGAATTCACTACATCTGTCCTGCAGAAGCGTGGAGATTCGCTTTCAGACAACTCGTTTGTCTATGTATCAAGCAAATCATCCATTTCTGTTACGATCCTCGGAGAAATCGCAAGGCCCGGAAAGTACGAAATCGATGGTGCCAGGCCTTCTATAGCGACGGTAATTGCAGTAGCGGGAGGACTTGATCAATCAGTGACTACGTTAAGCCTTGTAGGAAGTGACGGAAGAGTCCAGCTAATCGATGCGCGCAAAACTGAGGAGTTGGCCAGAAGCCACCTGGCAGATGAGGATACTATAGTTGCACTGAAGAACTATGAGTCTTTCGTCACAGTAATTGGTGACGTGAAGTCGCCGGGAGTGTTTTCGGTCTCGGAATATGGAGATCTATCACTTGCCGAACTTCTAAGCCTTGCTGGCGGTCTATCCAACTTTGAAACGAGAGGACGAATATTCATTTCTTCGGAAGGAAAAACCGAAGAGATATCCACTACACCAGAGGACTTCATCTCACTTACTAGAAAGGTCGTTTCTCCTGGATCAACTATCTACGTACCTTATTCTGAACCAGCCAGAGTGTACGTTTTCGGTGAAGTACAGAGACCTGGAGTAGTAAGATTCTATGAAGGCATGACTGCAATTGAAGCGGTAATCGAGGCCGGCGGTCCGACCAGCTATGCCGTACTCGGTAATGCGCTGCTATTCCAGAATCTTGAAGAGCAACCGCTTGTTCTTGACCTCGATCAGCAGAAGGGGAAGCCTGCAAAGGGCAGTGTTCCCCTTTTGCCAGGCAATATCATATTCGTTCCTCAATCGTCGATCGTCAATATAAAAGATATAATGTCGATTGTTGCTTCATCCCTCAGCATAGTGAATTCTGCTGTCGGCATTTTCAAGTGAGGTTGAACTGTATTGAACATTGATTCTCATTGTCATCTGCTTCCGGCAGTAGATGACGGTGTTGAAAGTATTCAGGAGTCAATTACGCTCTTGGAAGAGATGAAAGTAAAAGGAGTCGAGAGATTATACTTGACACCACATTTCTTGTCTCCAAGGAGTCCAACAAGCACATCGGAGATCATGAAAAGGTGGAATGAATTTGAGTCTGAATTGAACGGTCATTCAGTCGAGGTATTGCTTGGCTCTGAGATATTTCTAAGGCCCGAGGTTCTTGAACGCAACCTGATTTCTATGGGTGAGTCCGATGTTATTTTGGTTGAGCTTCCAACTCAGCAAAAACCTCATTACCTTTTCGAAGTGATAGAGAAGCTTCAAGCAAAAGGTTTCAGGGTTTTGCTCGCTCACGTGGAAAGGTATGATTACTTCTTCAAGAAAAGTGGATTCCTCTTTGGAAAAACGAAGCTTACAGGGGATATCTCGAGGCTTAGGGACATGGGAGTTCTATTTCAGGTAAACTGGAACAGTCTTGATAGAGATCCAAAAGCCAAAGCTCTTATTGAAGAGAGAACTGCCGACGTCACAGGAAGCGACAAGCACAGAATAAACGATGGAAGACTGCTCATAGATTTCAGCGATGATCGATACGAACTTTTTCTGAATGACTATTATCTATAGATGGAGGTGCTTTCGTGAGCGAGTTCGAGGGTAGCGATTATAGGGAACTAACTCTTGAAGACATTTTTAGAATGTTTAAGAAACGAACGATTCTTTTCGTTTCAATTGTACTGGCCGTGGTTGTTGTCACAGGAATTTACCTAATTTTCGCTACACCCATATATGAAGCCAGCGTCACCATCAAGGTTGATCCTACTTCCCAATCTTCAGTAGGTGATCTATTCAGTAGTTCACTTACAGGAAGTTCAGGATCAAACATCTCGACAGAAGTTGAACTGATCAAAAGCAGAACTAATATTGAAGAGATAATTGAAGTTTTGGGTTTGGTTGACAGGGTTTATTCAGAAGAAGCGAAGGCCCGGCTGCTATCGGAAGGATATTCGGACCGCGATCTTATAACCTCTCTCACGCGAAGCATTTCGTCGATGATAACCGTATCACCTGTTAAAGATACCAGGATTGTCAGAGTCTCCGTACAGAACAAGGAACCCATTCTTGCAAGGGACATCGCAAATACCCTGGCCGATGTTTACAACACTAAATTGGCAGAACTCTCAAAAAGAGACCTGACAAGGAAACGAGAATTCATTGAAGCACAGATTCCACTTCTAGAGAGCGATCTGAATGAGGCTACAGATAAAATTAAACAGTTTAAAGAGGAGACAGGTATCTATGTCCTGGACAAGCATGCCGACCAGCTCTTTCAGATGCTTAGCGGCTATGACAATCAGTACAATGAGCTTATGATATCTGCTGAGGAGAAAAAGGCCGAAATCGAAACTTATCAGAGTATGCTAGATGACTTCGATAGTGATGATTCGAAAAGCATAAAGGCACTTTGGGTGCAGACATCTGAGAGTTTTTCTGTCAATCCTGTGCTGACCAGTCTGAGGCAGAACCTCGCTACTCTTCAAGTTGAGCTTGCTTCCTTGGAAGAACAGTATCCAAAAACCGACCCAAGAGTTAGATCGAAAATCACGGAGATTTCGAAGACTGAAAGCCTGATCGCAGAGCAAATTCAGAATGAGTTCATAGTCTCTGGGCAGGGTATGACGCTGAATCCCGCATACCAGCAGATAATAACAGGCGTCATCAGTTCAGAAGCCGGATTTCAAATCCTTCAAGCTTCGATTCAGGCGGTGGCTCTCCTGAGGGATCAATATCAGTCTGAACTGAGAAATCTACCCGCGAAAGAGCAACAGCTGCTCGATCTGGAGAGGCAAATAGCAGTGAAAGAGAGCCTGTACACTCTGCTTCTTGAGAGACTTGAAGAGGCGAAGATCAGTGAAGCTGCAGTAGTTGGAAACGCAGCTATTGTCGATCCCGCGACCGTGCCTCAGTCGCCCGTGAAACCTAACAAAAAGCTATCTCTGGCAATTGGAGGAGTTTTAGGGATTTTTCTTGGAATGCTAATGGTTTTCCTTGCCGAGTATCTCGACAAGACTCTCAAAACCGAAGAAGAAATCGAAAGATTCAGTAGGCAACCCATTATCGGTCGAATTCCAAACATTGAAGGCACAAGAGAAGAGATGTATGTCGAGAAAAACCCAACGGCACCTTCTTCAGAGTCGATGAAGCTTGCAGCAAGCAACCTCTCCTTCACGATGGGCGAGGGAAAAACTGTGGCAGTTACATCGGTTCTACCTACTGAGGGAAAGAGTTTTGTAATTGCGAATATTGCCTATTCAATGGCAAACAGCGGTCAAAGAGTAGTTCTCCTGGACCTTGATCTGCGTCGCCCCAGGGTCGAAAAGATACTTAAGGCAGGCAAGAGAAGCAAGGGCGCGGTAGATGTAATAATGGGAACTGCATCAATTGATGAAGTTGTCGAGAACTACGCTGAAAACATGGATTTCATAGGAGTGGGCAGCATTCCCCCGAATCCCACAATAGTCCTTTCGTCGAAAAAGATCGACACTTTCCTTTCTGAATTGAAGCAGAGATATGACAGGGTTTTGATAGATATGCCACCTGCCGTTGTCACTTCCGACGTATCTTTGGTTGGGAACAAGCTCGACGGAATTGTACTTGTGGTAAGGCCCGGAAGAGCAATAAAGGATGGTTTGAGGATAGTCGTTGAGAACTTGAAGACAGTTGGGGTCAAGATTCTTGGGGTAATAGTCAACGGAGTTGATGAGAAGAACTCAAGCTATTACTACCACTACTATTACTATTACAATGAAGAAGGAAAGAAACAGAAAAGAAGAAAGCGTAAAGAGAAGTAATCAAATGTATCAATAATACGGATAGTCTCGAATGATTTTGTTGAGAGAAGCTAACGCGATCAGCTTTACCATTTGAGAGCGGATGAAGTGGCTTAATGAGGTGGTCTAGATGACAGAGAAGAAACACCTGATAGATTTCGAAACCGTTGTTTATTTGATTTTGACCCTATTCATCCCTTTATTTGTGACCAAGGGATTTACGCATGAACCCTCAACAGGGAAGCATCTTTTCTACGTTGTAGGATTCGCAATTATCTTTCTTTCTATGGTGCTGAAAAAGAAAGAAATTCCCATCGAATTCGGATTCGTTCATCTAGCGTTTTTCGGGGTCGGAATCGCTGCTTTGCTCTCGCTTATTGTTGTTTCAATTGATAATCCCCAATATTTCAGGTATTCTTTAGAGATCGCTCTCTACATTGTCTTTCTCTCTTTCACAGCCCTTTACATTTCGAACAAATGGGACACGGTTGAGAAAATTGAGGTTGTAATGCTGTTCTTTGTTATAGGAGCAGCCGTAGTTGCCATAGATGCACTGCTCAACTTCTATCTGGGGTTCGATATCTTTCTAGGAAAAGTCGGAGAACCATTTGCAAGAGCCTCCGCAAGATCGACAATTGGAAATCCAAACTTCGTATCCGATTATATGGGGATGACCATCCCCATGATATTCTATTTCATAATTTCTAGAAAACCACTTGGCTTGCTCTTCAGGAAACCTGTTGGACAGTTGATTCTCAAGAGCGTCATGGTCATTTTTCTAGTTCCGATGGTCGGTTCTGTATTTGTTTCTCAGACTAGAACTGTCATAACAGCAATATTCTTCGGAAACCTTCTCTTCCTACTCCTCTATTTCTTCCTGAAGAGGGGAAAGAAACCCGAAGCGCTTGAAGATTCTGAAAGCAGGAAATTCAAAAGGCTTTCTCTGATCTTCCTTCTAATAGCTTTGATAATCATTGGAGTTTTATCGTACATGTACTTGACACCTTCTCCTCTGTCTGGAGATGGGAAAATCAATATAACGGCCAGGTTGGAATATGCACTGACTTCATCGGGATCGTGGAATGAGAGATTTTCGGCCTGGTACAACTCAATCTTCCAGTGGCTAGACGATAGCAACAAGTTGAGAATTCCCTTTGGCTCTGGAATCGGTACGTTCCAGCTCTACCATTTGCTGTACAGCCCTCAGGTGCTGGAACATAACCCCGACTACATGCTTGTCTGGAATAACTTCAAGAGGACTCATAATGATTACGTTCAGGGTTTGGGAGAGATGGGAATTATCGGTCTCCTCTTCATTGTATTGATGGTGGGTCTGCTGGTATTCAGGTACCTCAAGAATTTGTTCAAAATCGACAACAAGAGGGATCTGTTGATTTATGGTTCCCTGGGAGCGGGGATATTTTCCCTGGCAGTTCACAGTTTTTTTGAGTTTCCTCTTCATATGCAGCCGAATCTCATGCTCGCAATTTTCCTGGGATCTGTTGCTGTAGGAAAGTACTTCAATCCAGATCTCAAGAAGAAAATGGCATCGAGGACTCTGACTGCAGTAATACTATTTACTCTGGCCGGTGGCTTGATCTTCCTCAAGACAACGGCCTTTCTTGGGGAAGGATTCTTCAGGACCGGGCAGACCAATCAACAGTATTATCTTGCTTACTTCAATCAGGCACAAAGTCTTAATCTCAGTGCTCTCCAACAAGCCAAGAGTGAAATTGCGAATTTCACTGGCAATTACTCATATCTGGCGGACGTTTCTAGTTATATGGATGTTAAGGGTACTGAAATCCGGTCAAAGTATCCGGGCGCAAATCAAATAGATCTTCTTGAGCAAGCCGAGAAAGAGCGTCAGAATGAGATTAGAAGATTGACTGATGAAATAGACAACCGTATCAACCAGTACAACTTCTACATTTCAAAATCGGCTGAATACTATGAGCAGGCTATTGCGGATTTCAAACTCTCAAATAGACTGTACCCCGTATTTGGTAAACCTCTTTGGTATATTGCCGGCCTGGGAACAAAGACGCAGCGACTTGAGACAGCAAGAGACAACCCGGAGCTCATGAAGGCCATTCTAACTGGAAAGGATGATTATACCTCTGACATAATACTTGAGTTCAAGGGAGATCCCGAAATAATTCCCGTTCACAGAACTAACATCAGAACTCTTCCATTCGGTGAGTTCTTCGAAAAGCATGTTTCGGTCTTCGACAATGCTGAGTTTGTATCGGGCTTACAGCTCTACTTTATAACACAGATTCAGATGATACTCGACGCTGCCGACTACTATGAGTCCTCAACAATATTATTCAGTGAGCGCCAGACCCCGAGGATTCTTGGACGACTCTACACTAGCATAAATAGCGAACTCAAAAAATACTACAACTTCGTGAATTCAAGAGAGAGCGTTATCAATGCGGCCTTCGGAGGGAGCGAAGAGTTTCGGCAGATTATTATTGATCTGGTATACGAAAGTAGCAATAGAGCTACGTACTGGTTTGATCTGGGAATTAATCTCCTTCCCGGCACTTGGAACAGATATCCAGATTGGGAGGACATTTATATCGAGTATTTGAATTCGATCCCCTCTATTCTTGACACAGTTGAAGAAAGGAAATTGAAGATCCTTTCTGTTGCAGAAAAACATGTATGGGCCTGTGAGAACATGGGACCGGCAACTCCAGACGAAACACTGCAATTCGCAGTACAGTGGGGCAGATCAAATCTCTCTGGAGAAGAATTAAGTAGCTTCGAGCAAAACCTGAAAGATGTTTTCGAAAGAGTGGTCAGTCTAAATAGGGATCTGATTGGGAAGACGCCCAATCTTCCGGAAAAAACCGTTGATCAGATACAAAGCTTAATCTCGCTCTTCGAAACGCTTTGAGTGATTTCTCCTGGTATACATTTAGCTAGGTAAATGATATAATACTTCTGGAGGTGTCCTGTGAAGAAGTTCTATGTTACCACGCCAATATACTACATAAATAGCGAGCCTCACATTGGCTCTGCCTATTCCACAATAGTTGCAGATGTGATCGCCAGATACAGGAGACTCTCCGGCTATGAAGTATTCTTCCTCACTGGCACCGATGAGCACGGTCAAAAGGTCTTAAATGAAGCTCTAACGAGAAATATCAACGCTCAAGAATATTGCGATATAATGGCCGAGAAATTCAGAAAGCTATGGAAAGAGCTTGAATTGACGAACGATGGGTTCGTGAGAACTACTGATGAGAATCACATGAGAACCGTGCAGGAATTCGTTTCACGACTAAAGGAAAACGGTGATATATATAAGGGAAGATACGAAGGGTGGTACTGCATACCAGATGAAACTTTCTGGAATGAGGAAGATCTGAAGGAAGGGAAGACTTGCCCAGAATGCGGCCGCGAAGTGAAATGGGTGAGTGAAGAGAACTACTTTTTTAGGCTTTCGAAGTACAATGATCCTCTTCTCAAACTCTACAAAGAGAACCCAGAGTTTGTCCAACCGGACTTTAGAAAGAATGAAATGCTGAGAATTCTTGAATCCGGACTGAAGGATTTAAGTATAACGAGAACGTCTTTCAATTGGGGAGTACCGATGCCCGATGATCCAGAACACGTAATCTATGTTTGGGTAGACGCCCTCATTAATTACCTCAGTGCCATCGGTTTTCCTAATGACAACGAGACTTTCGAGCGATTTTGGCCTGCAGATGTACATCTCATTGGAAAAGAGATCAATCGTTTCCACTCTATTATTTGGCCCGCAATGCTTATCTCTGCGGGGATACCTCTGCCAAAACAGATTTATGCGCACGGATGGTTGACGGTAAACGGTCAGAAGATTTCCAAATCGCTTGGTAATGCTATCAGTCCAATGGCTTTTGTAAATATTTATGGAAACGACTCTTTGAGATATTACCTGTTGCGGGATATCCAGTTCGGTAGAGATGGCGACTTTTCTGAGGACAATCTAATAGGAAGAATCAATGCCGATCTTGCGAACGATCTGGGAAATCTTCTACATCGGACAATTGTTATGATTCAGAAGTTCAACAAGGGTATTGTACCTGAAATGGGCATCGAAGATCCAGTAGATGATACTCTTAGAGAGCTTGCTGAACGCACATTCTTAACTTATCGGGAGTCAATGGATCAGCTGAAGTTTACTCAGGCTCTTGAAGGAATTTGGGAACTCATTCGATTTGGCAACAAATATATCGACTTGACTGAACCATGGAAGCTGGGAAAGAATCTTGAGAATAAAGAACGGCTGAACTCTGTTTTGCACAATCTGGTTCGTGTCCTGAAAAACGTTTCGCTAATGATTGAGCCCGTGATGTTCAAAACGGCTGGCGAGATCAGGAAGAGACTGGCCCTTGATGAGAAAATGACTTTCAAAGATCTCAATTGGGCAGCCTTGCCTGCATGTAATGAAGTCCGTCACGGCGAGCCGATCTTTCCAAGAATCGATACTGAAAAACACAGGAAGGTGACAGAAGTGGAGAACGAAGACATGCTGGCAGAAGCTAAGGATAATCTTTTGATAAGCATAGACGATTTCTCAAAGGTTGAGCTAAGAGTGGCTAGTGTTATTGAAGCAGAGATTGTTCCTAAGTCAAGAAAGCTCATGAGATTGCAGCTTGATTTGGGAGAACTCGGAAGGCGACAGGTAGTTGCTGGTATTGCTCAGTTCTACAGTGCAGATGAGCTAATTGGTATGAAAATAGTTGTCGTTGCAAATCTGCAGCCTGCCAAGTTAATGGGAATAGAGTCGAACGGGATGATTCTAGCTGCAAAGATTGGAGACTCGCTTTCGTTACTGACTGTACATAAGGATCTGCTTCCCGGCGCAAAAGTTTCTTAACGATTAGAGGAGGATAACGTCTTTGCCTGAAGAGATAATTCATAAGAACATCGACGATGAACTGATTAATTCATATATGCTCTATTCAATGAGCGTAATTGTAGGTAGAGCTATTCCTGACTTGCGTGACGGTTTGAAGCCCGTGCAAAGAAGAATACTCTTCGGAATGTCGGAACTTGGTCTTCGCCATAACCAAGGCTTCAAGAAGAGCGCGCGTATCGTTGGAGAGGTCATGGGAAAGTTCCATCCACACGGTGACGCCGCTATATACGATGCCCTTGTCAGAATGGCTCAATCTTTCTCGATGCGTTATCCCCTTGTTGAGGGACAGGGCAACTTTGGGTCAATCGACAGAGATCCACCAGCTGCAATGCGATACACCGAAGCAAGGATGCAATCCTTGTCTGAAGAACTTCTTCAGGATATCGATAAGAACACAGTCCCAATGCTGCCCAACTTTGATGGGTCTCTTTCTGAACCAGATGTGCTTCCAACTAAGATTCCCAATCTACTTCTCAATGGTACTTCTGGAATCGCTGTCGGAATGATGACTAGCATTCCTCCGCACAATCTAATCGAGATTGTTGAAGCCGTAAATCTGCTAATTAGTGACCCTGAATGTACGGTTTCCGACCTTCTAAAATACGTTAAAGGACCTGATTTTCCGACTGGCGGCATGATAATGGATGCAGGATCGATTCCATCGATTTATCAGGAAGGAAAGGGCCGCATAACTGTCAGGGCAATTGCAGAGATTGAGGAGTCGGCGGGAAGTTCTCAAATTGTTGTTCATGAGATACCTTACAATACATCGAAAGCAGATCTCATACAACAAATCGTTAATGCCACTCAGAACCATCGCGATCTCCAGATAAGGAATATTAGGGATGAATCCGATCAAAAGGGACTCAGAGTAGTAATAGAGTTGAAACGAGGAGCCGACCCGAATGTTGTTCTTAATCTCCTGTTCAAGCACACCCAACTGCAGACGACATTCAGCGTGAACATGCTGGTTATCGACGAGAAGAAGCGCCCAAGAGTACTGAATCTCAAGCAAATTCTTCAGGGCTTTCTTTCTCACCGGTTCAATGTAATTAGAGCCAAGACTGAATACGACCTTGAGCAGGCATCAAGAAGAGCGCACATTGTTGAGGGTTTGACTAAGGCTACAAGATCCATCGATACAGTTGTTGACATTATTCGCAATTCGGCAAATGCTGAGGAAGCTTCAAAAAACCTAATGGAGACTCTTGAAGTAACCCAGGAGCAAAGTTCTGCAATTCTTGACATGAGAATGGGAAAACTGACAGGAATGGAAATTGAGAAGCTTCTCAATGAATACAGAGATTTAGTCGCTAAAATCAACGAATACAGATTGATTCTCGCGAGTGATGAGAAGGTTTACGAGATTATTCAGAAAGAACTCGGTGAGATAAAAGAAAAGTATGGTGATGCAAGGCGAACCAAAATTGATCTAGGAAACGGAACGGATTTCAACATAGAAGATGTAATCCCCGATGAAGAAATCGTTCTCATGGTAACGAAGAAGGGCTACATAAAGTCAACTCCTCTCGAAAGTTACAGGAAGCAAGGCAGAGGCGGTAAGGGTGTCATTGGAGTACGAACAGGTGAAGAGGATTTTGTCGTCAATATACTGACGACTACGAGGCTTAGCAAAACTGTTATCATAACTTCGAAGGGCAAAGCATACGTGCTGAGCAATCACATAATTGATCACTCTTCAAGGGACTCAAAGGGAAAGCTCCTTGCAAATTACATAAAGATCGACCCCGACGAAAACGTTCAGGCCGTTCTTTCAACAAGAAGGGAAGAGGTTAAAGGAAAGCATCTCGTCATTACAACCCGTTCCGGCAAGATAAAGAAGACTGAGTTTGAGGCCTTCCTTAATGTCCGTGTGTCCGGAATCAAGGCTATCGGGTTGAACGAAAGCGACAGAGTTATTGATGCGTCGCTTACAACAAAAGAGAATGACACAATTATTATCTCTACGAAAAATGGTATGGTGATTAGATTCTCTCTCGAACAGGTACGTTCGATGGGCAGGAGCGCCGCGGGCGTGATGGGAATCAGGCTGAAGAAGAACGATGAAGTCGTCGGAGCTAACATCGTAGCGGCCGAAGATGAGAGATTTCTTCTCACTGCGACTCAGAAAGGTGGCGGCAAGAGAACCCGCATTTCAGAATACAGATGTCAGAACCGGGGCGGCTTGGGAGTGAAGAATATTTATGGGCTGGAGAAGATTGGTCAAGTTATTGGAACTCTTGTGGTTAATGGCGATGATGGAGTGATACTTGCTACCAAGTCAGGGATGTCAATAAGAATCCCCATTTCCCAGGTTAGACCCACTGGAAGAGTGACCAAGGGAGTCAGGATAGTGGATCTAAAAGAAAACGATATCGTTGCGACGATGGCTGTAGTAGTTGACTGAGATCCCGGCCGAGAATAGGGGGTGTCATGAATTGACGCTGACGGAGAAACAGAAGAAGATTCTGGAGTACATCGAGAACTTCATTAAGCTTTATGGTTACCCTCCAAGCATCAGAGACATCTGCAGAGATTTTGACATTTCTTCTCCTCGGGGAGTGGCAAAACATCTCGAGTCTCTGGAGAAGAAGGGCTACATCGAAAGAACAGGTGTCTCTCGTGGAATAAGAGTCTTAAAAAGCCCAGACGGTTCTTCACTGACACCTGGCGAAGATGTGGTCATGCTCCCTGTCATCGGCAATGTTGCAGCGGGCGAAGCAGTACAGGCTGTTCAAACAGAAGAAGAGAAGATCCCAGTTCCTCTTTGGATGATTAGAAGAGGATTTGAGTACTATATGTTGAGAGTCACCGGCAACAGTATGATTGATTCCCATATAGTAAATGGCGATTTCGTGATTATAAGAAAACAGGAGTGGGCGAATAATGGCGACATTGTGGTGGCTTTAATAGATGATGAGTACGCTACTCTCAAGAAGTATGAAAACGAAGGACCAAAGATTCGACTTGTGCCTTCAAATCCGGAGATGCTTCCTATCGTCGTAGAAGCAAATAGAGTGAAGATACAGGGCCGGCTTTCCGGAGTCCTCCGCTGGTACAAGTAATTTGAAAAATTAGGAGTCATAAGATGAAGATTGCGATTGGTTCTGATCACGCTGCATATGAGCTGAAATCCTATCTCGTTAGATACATAGAGAAAAAGGGTCACACAGTATATGATCTTGGTCCGGAATCGGGCACCTATTCGGTGGACTATCCTGACTTTTCTCAGAAGGTATGTGGATCAGTAACGAATGGGGAAGCAGATTTTGGCGTTTTGCTTTGTGGAACTGGAATTGGGATGTCGATTGCGGCAAACAAGCACAGAGGCATTCGGGCAGCTCTATGCTTTTTCCCCGAGATGGCAGCGCTTGCCAGAAGACACAACCACGCTAACGTTCTTGTTCTCGGAGGCAGACTGATTGGCAGCGAACTGGCAAGTTGGATTGTTGATGCTTTTCTCAGCTCGTCAGAAGAAGGCGGCCGTCACCAGAAAAGAGTTGATAAACTTGAAATTAAGGTCGATGAGAATCGGGTGACAGACAGTTGATGGTTTTTTACGATAGAAGACATCTCTTTCATCTGCCAATGAAAGAGCTTGAAGATGGGATTTGGATTGAAAATCCAGACAAACCGGAGAGAATTGAGGCAATTCGGAGTGCTCTGGAATCGTCTGGATTTCAGATTAAGGAACCACGTGACTACCATTGTTCTCATGTATACCAGGTTCATACACCTGAATATGTAGAATGGTTAAAAGAAAAGAGTCTATCTGTATCAAAAGACAGAGAATACTTTCCAGAGGTTTTTGGGTATGATAAGCTTTTTGACACAGGTACCCCAGTCACTTCGGGCTGCTACCTTGGAGCCCTAGCATCCGTCTCCACAGCCCTGAATGCTGTAGATTCTATTCTTGAAAGCGAAAGTGTATCCTATGCGCTATGCAGACCGCCTGGACATCATGCTGGAATATCGACTGGCGGAGGTTATTGCTACTTCAACAACGCGGCAATTGCTGCCAGGTATTACCAGAAGCACACGAGGGGTTTTGTTGCGATTCTGGATGTTGATTTTCATCATGGCAATGGTACCCAGGAGATTTTTTATTATGACGACACAGTCTTCTATGTTTCAATCCATGGTGATCCAAAGATATTTTATCCGTGGATAAGCGGTAATCCATGGGAGATAGGATCAGATTCTGGAGAAGGGTTTAACATGAATTTTCCGCTTGCCGGCGGGACAGAAGGTGCTGAATACATGCGCACACTTTCAAAGGCTCTTCAGGAGATAGATGACTTTGCTCCAGACTTGCTCATTATTTCCTTGGGAATTGACGGTCACAAGAATGACGGCATTGGCCACTTCAATTTGAATGATGAAGACTTCTCAATGATGGGAAGGCTCATCGGTGAAATTGATGTTCAGAAACTGATAGTTCAGGAAGGCGGGTATAATCCAGTTGCCAACTCGTCCTCTGTTCTGAACTTCCTTCACACAATAAGATGATGGTATAGAAAAAAGCGCGGCAGACGCCGCGCTTTTTTGTTCTATCAGAAGGCAGGTCCGAAACCAAAGAAGGGTGTTCCATAATAGGGCTTCCCAGTCGTCGAACTTTGATCAGCCAGATAAGTATTATATCCATAACCCAGTCTAACTAGTCCAATCATAGGTATTGAGATATCCAAACAGAGACCGAAGTCTGCAAGGAAGTTACCTCCAATAACATCTCCTCCAGAGGTATTGCGATAGAAAAGCAGATCGCCAAACCCTACAACGTCTACTGGTATTGATGAAGCTTCAGGCGTAAGCGGATATCTTAACTGCGCAGAACCGACGGTTACCCCGTACGCGTTTTGACCTATACTCTGTGAACCTCTTACCCTAATGAATGTGTCGGGGCTCAACAAATAGCTCCTGAAGACCCCCTGAGGAGAAAGAGGGAATAACTGCTGAGTTCTTATTCTGAATCCGAGAACTGGATCTCCTATAGACATGAAGTTCCTATATTCTACGTAACCTGATACAAATAACTTGTTTTCCTTTCCAAATATCCCTCTGACGTTCAACCCTGCAAGGTACTCGCTTCCCATCGTCGGCCTCATAAGATCATCACGAGTCGTAAGTTCGTAGCTCAAACCGGTGAAGAGACCGTCAAAACTTTCGGATAGTCTGCCTGTCTCTGTTCCGGTTGATGCCTTGGTCGCTGTGGAAACCTGACTCTCGGACATCAAGTATTCATAGCCGGCAGTGAATCCAACTTTCTGTCCTGGCGAGATATTGTAGATAGGAGTCAAGGAAAACATGAACTCAGTTTCCTGCGATGACTTTTCAACCAGGGTATCCGTTGAATCGACAGTCGTATTAAATCCGGTAAATTTTAGTTTGAAGGCTGTATCAAGATCAAGACGAGAGCCAGCGATTTTCGGTATTGAATAACCGATCGTAGCATCAAAGGCAGGTCTTCTAGTAGTTGTTTCAGTGGCACCGTTAGTGATAACTATTTCCTTATTATTAGGCATGGGAAGCGTAACGCTGAGAGTAGTTGAAATGTTCTGACCGTAACCCCAAACATTGAGAAGGCCGAGGTCCAGATAGAGATTCAGTCCATTCTGCCAGCCTCCGCCGCCGCCAATTTTGTTATTCTTATCGGTTTCCCTGAGCGTGATATTGACGTCGAGAGCATCCGTACCGACAGGTACGGGAACGATGTCCACTTTGGAAAAATAGCCTGTGTTGTTCAAGAACGCATAGGTGTTTCTAAGTTCATCTAAGGACAAGACCTTGTTCTTTCCTATAACTATCTTCTCACTAATCAGATAGTCCTGTGTCTTCTTTGGACCATCAAACTCGACCGTGACATCTCTGACTAGCGGCTCCGTAATCTTGAGACTGAAGAAACCTATCTTCTCATCGATTGCTGGCTCGATTCTCATGAAGGGATACCCACTGTCGCTGTACAAATCCTGAACAGCCTGGATAGCCTTCGTTGCGACTTCGTTGTCAACCTTTTGACCTTCGATAAGCCCGGTCTCCCGAAGGATTTCGCCTTTTTGGAGATTGACGTTTCCTTCAACAAAAACGCTCCTAAGACTGAAATCAGACTTCACATATTCTACAGGTGTAAAGGTTATGCTCATCGATAACGCGCTGCTTTCCTTCACCTCTTCAGGAAGGGTTACCTGCCTCACGCTTTTCAAAGCATTGTTCAATGTTATGATCATTGCTTGGTAAGTAAAGTCGTCAAGTCCCCAATGCCCATTTCGATTAGCGTAGTAAGTACTGTAAATTGTCTGAACAACTGTGTTTATGTCTTCTATCTTGGGGACGTACTTTTTCTTTGAATTAATCCACCTTATAAGAATCGAGGTATCGTAATATTTCTTCAAGTAATTTATCTGCAGCTTACTAGCGAGATAGGATTTTGCGTCATCGGAAATAGGTGCATCTATCGTAATTTCCCAGAGGAAGGAGACTTTGACTTTGAAGGTTACCTTCACCCTGTCAGAAATGTTGCCGGAAAAGATGTCTGATCTGCTCTTATCTGTTTCCCAATCTACTTTGACAAACGGTTCTATGTAACCGTTTCCGCTTAATTCAGCCTCAATGGCTTCCAAAGTGAGCGGAATGTCATACATAAGTCTGGAGGGATTCATAGGCTTGCCACTTTTAATAACTGAAACAGACTCCAGAACAGATTCTTCAACGACTTTTGGTCCATCGAACGCAACTACAACATCCACCACGGGATACTCTTTAACCTGTATTGATAAAAGGTTAGAGGATTCATCAAAGGAGTAGTAGACGTCGGAAAAATAGCCACTGCTCTTTACTCTTTCCAATGCATCTCTGATTTCGGAATCGCTGATCTCTTTACCACGTTGAATGTTCAACATCCCAAGAACCTCATTATCTGAGATCACTCTGTTGTCAAGAATTGTGATTCTTGTGGGAATCATAGTTGCTGCAGCAAAAGCAGAGGTCAGAACCAATGCAATAATTACAAACAGTCTTCTAGTAGACATTCGATAAACCTCCCAGTGATATTTCTGCCTCTTGAAGAATTCCTAGAATCATCTTCATTTTGACTGGAAAAGTGAAACAGTCGTTCCCCAAAGCTTCTCGAAACTGAGATGAAGAGAATTTATATCCATCTTCATCGAGAACTCTCTCTACTGTCCAGTCTACATCATCATTCATAGTAATTACAGCAAATAGAGTCGAGGGAATATCTCCCACGGGCTGACAATCCACACTGGAGAGCAAGAAAGACGCGGTTATCTCCGTACCAGATCCCAGTTTTGAATCAATACTGAATCTTCCGCCAGTAGCCTCCGCTGCAAATTTCAGCATTGGGAGGCCAAGGCCGAATTTCACTTTCTTTCTCTTCTCTGTATAGAAGGGATCTAGGACAGCCTCAAGAGATTCAGAAGGAATTCCCTTCCCCCAATCAATTACTGAAAAAGAGAAGCAATTTCCTCTCTTCTCCTGGATTCTTAGTTTAGCCTTTTTCGCTCCGGAATCTATTGCATTTTGAGCAATGTCAAGTATATGATCGGATATTGTTCTTAGTCCCATATTATTTCTAACGCCCTTCCAAACGAAAAAATCGCCGCCCTAAACTCTTCAAAACTCCTTGTCTTCGCCGAAATGGACACAGTGGGTGTAATTACATTCAAACTGTGCGCATCACTTGAGTGAAGGATGTTTCTTGCCTCAAAACCTTTAACTAAAGTCCTTCTAAAAGAGATCTCCATCGGTACTTCTCTGTACTCCTCGGGAATAACTCCGAGCTGAGTTATAAGGCCCATCTTTCTGTCAATATGAGCCATAACTGATATACCCCCGTTATCATTAACAGCTTCTAGAGTTTCTGAAATGCTCAAAGTAGTTGGTTGGCCAAGCCAGAATTCTTCCACGCCGGTAAAGGAATCATCATCATCAACAAACAACTGATAACCGGATATTTCTGGATCCACAGAAACATGCGGAAGCCTTTCCCTTCTAATCCAGTCCGAAAAAGCCTCAACAAGCGAAACCTCTGGAAAATATGCCAAAACATGAACATCTTCAACTGTATGAACTTCTATACCAGGAATTAAAGACACCCCAGCTCTACTCAGAACTTCACTGAAAACCCTGACATTCCCGGCACTGTTGTGATCCGTAATTGAAACCCAATCGATCCCCTTCGATACGCATACTGAAGCTATCTCACGAGGGGTCATCGTGATATCTGCACAGGGAGAAAGGCAACTATGAATATGAAAATCACAAAGAAATGACAAATCGATTCAACCTTTCAAACCACACTTCATTAGCTTCAAAGCAAGATTGAAGGTCGTTTCATCGCTTTCAAGAAGCACAACACCTGTCTCGTCGGCTTTGCTTATCGTAGCTTTCTCAAAATGCAGACCATTACAAAGAACTATCGCTCTAGCTCCAACAATTGTGGCTACAGCAAGTATGTTCAAATGAGACTGAACAGTTAACCAGATTGACTCTGATGGGGCGTTCCCCATTACGTCGCTAAGCAAATCTCCGATGTAAGCGTCTGATATGTCTGTCTCCAGAGGTAAGCTTGTGATCACTCTGAGTTCACATTTTTGAACTAGTTCGTTCAGCTTCATATCATTTCCTCCCATTCCGATAGAAGTGCATTTCCACGACGACCCCTTTTCCTGCTTCAGAGACCACAACCATCTTGTCCGAATATCTCCTCATGTTTGGCAGACCCATTCCAGCGCCAAAACCAAGTTCTCGAACATGATCTGAAGCAGTTGAGAAGCCTTCCTTCATCGCCTGTTCAACATTGTCTATTCCTCTTCCATAATCCTCAACCCTTACTCTAGCAACGTCTTCATCGTACCAGGCAAAAATATAACCTTCACTTCCGCTATGAATTACAACGTTGACTTCAGCTTCGTAACAGGCAATCGAAACCCTTCTTATAAGGGTATCATCATCTGTCAGTGTCTTCAAATAACTCTTCAACTTGGCAGAGCCGACTCCCGCCGTGTCAATATCGGTATAATCAATGTGGTAGACGAAATCTGCACTGGTTTTTTCAACATAGTCACCTGAAATCAAAGACTTATCAAACCAGTCAACGCTTTTTTCCAGCACTTCCCTTCGTCGCGTGTCGTGAACGTAAATAAGCCTAAATTTGTCAAGAACCGCCCCGATTATGTCCTTCTTGGAAATTATGCCGAGAAGCTTTCCGTTAGAATCCACTACCGGAAATCTACCGTACCTGTAACGGTTGAATCGCTCAATTAACATCTCAAGATTAGTCTCCGGTGAGAAAGTTATTAGGTCCCTGGTCATGTGTTTTTCTATTGGATCTGTAATGTAGTTTCCTTCCAAAGCGACAATTATATCTTCTATGCTGACTATCCCTTCAAGCTGATTGTCACCATCGGTAATGGGGACACCCGAAATCTTGCAGATTCTCATGAGCTCCTTAGCCTGCCACATTGTTCTATCCTTAGTGAGAGTAACAACGCTTTTTATCATTATGTCTTCTGCCGTAATATCGGCGAATAAACCCCTTAGTTTATCAAGAAGGTCATCAACATTTCTTTCAGCCAAGATGTTTGCCTTCCTCAAGAGAATCTCCAAGACCCTCTCTGAATAGGATCCCGCAGGCTCTGTACATCGACATCTTTGCATGAACAAGAGGCATGTCGAGTTCCTGGGCCAGCTCAATAGTGGTCTCGGGAACATTTCTCTTTCTAATAATTACTACTGCCGCAGCTCCGACCACAGAAGCCGTTCTAACACATTGAGGAGAGTTCAAACCCGTCACGAGAATCATTCCGGGGCCTCCAAAAGCCAGTACATCACTCATCAAGTCGGCAGCACCCACTGACTCTATCTCAGGATCTTCATCTTTGATGATGAGCACTTCACATTCGAGTAACTGGATGATTTTGGATAACCTCATCCCTTAACCTCCTTGTTGAGAAGATCACCTGTGTAGTTGTGCTGAATAAAAGCATCAAACGTCACAGGACAGCTGATCTCAAGAATCTCTGCAATTGCGATTGCATACTGCTGGATTTCCTCTTGCGCATGTGAATCTGCCCTCTGGTTGAGGAAGTTCATCATCGACCTGACGTTTATAGTCCAGTAAGCTTCTGTGTACATTGAAGTTGGTAGAACAACCCTTGCCACTTCTCTCGCAACTCCAATTTCAAGAAGCTTAGAATAAGCATCAAAGGAGTTCTTATAGGCTTTGTTGATAATCTCGATCGCCGTTTTATTCAGCGTCGGGTCGTCACTAACAACAGAACCCTGCCTGTTGTCTTTGTCGGGAGTTCTTATTTCGCTCGGCAGATACCATTCTTCTGCGAACTCTGTATATCTACCACTCCGCTCGTTGATAGATGCTATCCTATGTCGAACAAGCTGTCTCATCACAAAGATTGGAAGTTTCAAATGGAACTTAAACACAATGTGTTCAAAGGGAGAATGATGACCGTTCTTCATAAGATAGTGGATTAGGCGATCGTCTCTCTCTTTGTTTGTTAATCCCTTGCCGTAGCTAGTTCTCGCAGCTTGGACCGCAGAATAGTCGTCACCCATCCGATCCACTAGCTCAACAAAACCTTTATCAAGAACATCAATCCTCATTGTTTCCTCCGTCTTCTCTCATTGCCTTCCGTTCTTGTGAACTCTTTCTCTTTCTACTAACGTATTCTAACAGAAAGAGTCCAACAACTACTACCACCGTCAGCGGAACCACTGTAACAAGTGCCAACTCAAATATTGCTCTCCTTCTCAGTTCCCTCAAGGCCGAGCTCACTTCAGAATCGAAATCTTCATAGCCACTAAGTTGTAGATAGAATCTTGCCAGATCATAGTAGTCTCGATCCTTGATCTTATAGTATGCCATTCCAAGATTCCTGATAGCCCGAGAATTGTTGGACCAAAACCTTACTGACTCCTGATATCGCTCAATGGCTCCATCAAAATCGCCTTCTTCAAGTTTCATGTCTCCAATTACCAAGGAAGCACTGGAAGCAAATCTAGGTGGAATCTTATTCAGATCAAGATCTTCGAGGATCTCAACACCTGCCAGAGATTCTCCGGTTTTAATGTACGACATTGCAGCGTAGTATCTTGATAGAGGGTCCTCTGATCCCAACCTCAAGAAATCATCTATTACAAGTTCTTCAAGTCCCGCCACAAATTCACTCTCTATCAGATCGTCTCCAAGCAACCCCTCAATATTCTCAGAAAATATTGTCTCACGAATTTCTAGAAGTCGCTGGACGTCCATTGAACCGCCGCTAGAATATAGCTCCAAAAGAGCTTTGTAAGGAAAATACTGACCAGGTCGGTCATCAATCAACTCGTTGGCAGTCTCTTCGATCTGTTTCGCTGACCTGGGATCCCTTGTGTCGATCCAGTCATAGAAGAAAGTTCTCAATGCAATTGCTTTGATCAGATCATCATTACTCCCAGAAGAATAGAGCATATTTAATGCGGAGACGGTGGATACGAAGACCAGTTCCTCTACTATCTGAAGACCTTCCTGCAGCTGCGGAGAAAGGAAATTCACTTCAAGACCTGAATAGAGGTTGGTGAACCACACTTTGTAATTCGGCTGAATTGTCTCTCTATATTTGAGCCCAATTGCTATGGCCAGGAATGCTTCAGCTTCTTGATCACGACTGTCTAGCGATTGCAATTCAATTAGGTACTCCTTGGAAAGGAGAAGATTGATGTTGTCAACCGCAAAGGCGAGAGCCAAAACGGTCAAAGCAATCACAACTGCCGCCACACGCTTCATATAGCCTCACCCCAGAACGGCCCCAAAGTAACCGCAAGAAACTCTGTGTCCATCTCGAATAGGTCATCAATAACAACGTATAAACTAGGCTTATCTCCGATTGTTATACAGATTCCCTTTCCGGAGAAAGAACAAGTCTTCTCGATTGAGAAATACTTCCACTCGAAATGATTCATTTTCTCCTCAAGCTTTGGCATGAGAAAGGGTTTGCTAACATTTAATGCTCTATCGAGGTTTAGTTCCCGCCCCCTATTCCAGTCAAAGAGCCTGTAAGTAATATCGCTGTTTTGCTGAATCTCTATGAGCTTCGAACCGGGTCCTATTGCATGTACAATGCCGGCAGGCAGGGACAAAAGATCTCCTCGTCTCAGGTGAATATGATTCAGGTCTTTTTCCCTGATATCATGAATTGACTTTTCTCTTTCCTTCATTCCCGCAAGAACCTGGCCTTCCCCAAGGAAGTACCAGCACTCGCTTTTCCCCCAAGGCTCTCCTTCATTGAGTTTAGCGAGTTCATCGTCGGGATGGACCTGCACTGATAGCCATTCATTGGCGGAGATATACTTAACCATCAGTGGAAATCTCGGCAAAGCATGTCCTACTAATTCCTCCACAATACTCTCTGGATAAACTGTTGTCGAGTCCGCAGTCAAGCCCGTTTTCATGTTTTCAATATCAGACAGAAGCCAGACCTCACCTATGGGTTCCTTTGAAGGAATGCCGTAAAGTCTGTTCAAGTTCTGGTCTCCCCAAGGTCTTGGCGAAAAAACCGGCTCACTGATAAGAATCATTTCTCCACCCCTTCCAGGAAGCGTTGCATTTCCTCTTGCGCTCTAATTACCTTCACTCTGTTCTTTTCTCTCCTGTTCCTTATTTTGATTTCGGGAAGCAAACCGAAATTCGCATACACAGGTTTCAGAGGACTTCTGCCCGAGACTGTGACATGATGGATCAATCCGCCTATCATAGTATCACTGGGGGGGATAAAGGTTTCGCAACCACGTACAAAACGATTTACATTCATCGCCACAATCCTACCGGAGACTATAGCCTCAACGTATCCCTCGAGGCCACTGATCTGTCCTGCGAAGAACAACCCCCTCTTGATCTTAGATTGTAGATCTGGGTTCAAGAGCCTCGGCGAGTCGAGAAATGTGTTCCTGTGCATTACCCCGTACCTAACAACCTCAACGGCTCTGAGGGCAGGTATAAGTGAGAGAATTCTCTTCTGTTCATTCCACTTGAGTCTTGTTTGAAAGCCAACAATGCCTAACAAGGAACCGGAAATATTTTCCTTCCTGAGTTGCACGACTGCATACGGTTCTTTACCAGTATCGGGCTCGATCAATCCGACAGGCTTCATAGGACCGTATCGAAGCGCATCGATTCCGCTTCGAGCAATCTCTTCAAAAGGTTGACAGCGTTCAAAGAGAAAACGATCTGTGAAATTCTCAACCTCTGCCACTTCCGCCATCACCAGTTCTTTCCAGAAAACCTCATAATCCTCTCTGGAAAGCGGACAATTCACATAGTCACCGTCCAATGCATATCGATCGGCGACAAACGCCCGCGAAAAATCAACTGAGTCTGCAGCAACTATTGGAGCAACTGCATCAAAAAAGAATAGCGAATCTCCAAACAGCTCAACAAGAAACTCTTCGAAACAACCGGAAGTTAGAGGGCCAGTACAGACGATATTAACCGATTCATCAAGGGAAAGCCTACAGATCTCCTGTCTTTTGATTTTGATCAAAGGATGGTTTTCTATTCTACTGGAGACTTCTTCAGCAAATGTCTCCCGATTCACTGCAAGCGCCTTTCCTGCAGGGACTCTGTGATGATTGGCAATTTGAAGAAGTTGAGATCCCAACTTACACCCTTCTTCTTTGAGCAACCCCGATGCGTTTTCCAGAGATTCCGATTTCAACGAGTTACTGCAAACTAGTTCCGCAAAGTTACCCGTGTGATGAACTTCAGTATTCTTAGCCGGCCTCATCTCGTAAAGAACCACTTCATTCCCATAATTGGCGAGGCTGAGCGCAGCTTCAGACCCGGCAAGCCCTCCCCCAATAACATTTATTCTCATTTAAGATCTCTTCCCAGTTTATGCGTTCTGTAGTATCTGAAGAGCGCTTCTTGATAGTATCCTCCATACGGCGAAAACGAATCCATTCCAAACTGCATAAGCTTCTTTGTGGAACCGCTGAAGGTGAACAAATCCTTCATAACCCTGCTAATCCATATATCAACCGGAAATGCACCAAGTTCGCCATAAGAAAAGAGAATTACACAACTTCCCACTTTGTAACCAATACCATCATGTTTTTTCAGTTCTTCAAGCTTCTCTTCCACTGTCAGAGTTGAAAGCTCTGAAAAGTATGATTCTGTCTCTACTTCTGAGAAGAGCTTCAACAGCCATGGAACTCTGAAGCCAATCTTCAGGTCGGTCAAAGCTTCTGCCGAGATTTCCTTCAGCTGACTTAACGAAGGAAAGGCATAGTAGCTTTCTCCACAGAAATCAATTCTGTTCTCAGGAAAGAGTTCAGACAATCTATCGCTCATCCAGCGAATCATGGGTATGCTGTTGCGAGTTGAAAGGATGTATTCAACAACCATCTCAAATGAATCCTGTCTGAGAATACGTAGCCCAGAAGCTTCAGCCAGAGCCTTTTCGGATACAACTCTGACTTTCAGGTCGAAAGCTCTAAGTCTTTCTTTCAGAGTTGAATGAATCAACTGCAGATCATCTTCAAGACCAAGATAGTGTTCAATCCCCGAGTAGATATCTCTTCCCAGCAAAGACTCTGAAGAGGATCTCACTATGATGTCCTCGGCATTCTCTTTCAAGAAGAGAACAGTATCACGTACGACACCCTTCCACCACTCTCCGTCTTTTAACCAACGAAAAGTCTGACCACAATCTAGCGTTGAATCAAGATCGATCTGCCGTCCTGTAGTGCTCAAGGAAAATTCAATCATAGATCACCCTCATAAAGCTTTATTACCGTTCTCAGAAGCCTGTATGCATTGTCTTCAAGGAACTCTCCGAGCACTATCAAATAGCACCTCTCTCTACTATCTTCCAGATAAAGAGCGGTGATCTGAATTCCATCAACCACTGTTGAACTTCTTGAACCTGTGGCTTTCGAAAGAGCAAGAACGAGCTTAGGAACTTTGAAATCGATTTCTCCATCGTATGGAACTCCATTTTCATCCACAAGGCGAAAGATCATGCCGCACTCTTCTCCTAGTGTTCTGATCCTTTTAGCTAAAGCATCCATTACTCCTTCTCCCTGATTATTCGACAATTATAGCTACCAGTCTTTAGCCATCTTCTATCCCCAAGTTCAGTGTCTCGAATATCATCGAAAAGCGCGGAGGGTTTGACTATCGCAATTATCTCTTTCAAATCCGAAATCTCCTTCAGACGAATCCTGCTGCGAGGGATCACGTTACCTCTGAAATCCCAGAGATCGACGAATCTCTTGAAATCTTTCTCAAGCCTTTCGCGATCTTTCGAATCCTTGATCTCTCTCTTCCTTATTGCTTCATTCTTGCTTGGAAGACAACCGCAGTAACTCTGCCTGTAAACTCCTTTTAGGAGATCTCTTAACTCATCTCTCTCCGCTCGAAAATTGCCGGAAATAAACTCAATATCAAACTCTGCGGCTAACTTCTCTCCTATCAAAGTTATTTGGCCGATTGACTTCCTGGGACTCGCCAGAAGCGTTGTAGTAAAACTCGAAGCACCAATCGATTTTGCTAAGCAAGCGGTCTTCCTAAGTCTGAGTTCTATGCATTTTGTGCATCTCGCACCGCCTTCCTGCTCGGCACCAAATGAATCGAGAATATCTGAGAAATCTTCGGAAAAGTAATGTTGTTCCGGGAGATCAAGAGCCATTTTCTCGCATACCTTTCTCAAAGCATCGAATCTCCTGAGGAATTCTTCACCTGGAAAGATATTGGGATTATAGAAGAATAGCTCGGATTGTCTGAGTTCCGCTCTCTTCACAACAGCACTCACAAGATCAGGCGCGCAGCAAACATGAAGTAGGTTCAAAACTCTACCAGCTCCTTAAGCCTTACAACAGTCTTTTCGCCAATGCCGCTAACCTTTGTCAGATCATCATATGAGCGGAATGGTCCAAAACTCTCCCGAAAATCAACAATTCTTTGGGCAATGGCTGGACCGATGCCGGGTAGGCGACAAAGCTCTTCCAGATCAGCGACGTTGATATTCACCTTCTTTGAACCTGACTGCTCTTCACATTCAGGAAGGGGAAGAATGTGGGCCAGAACCTCTGTAAGTAGTGAGGGACCTATACCCGGTATTTTTAGAAGATCTTCCTCATTATTTATCAATCCATTACGTTCTCTAAATTCGATTATCGCGGCTGCTTTGGCTTCACCAATACCTGGAATACTTTGTAAGGTAAAAGGGTCGGCCGCGTTTATGTCAATTAAGGTAGCTTCATGTCTTGATTCAGCGGACACACCTGAGACAGATACCATTTCTCTGAAAGCGTTTAAGGTCTTCTCACCAATACCTCTTACTAGTAGAAGATCATCAACTGAACCAAAAGAACCCACTGAGGTTCTGTAATCTATGATTGCTTTGGCCTTTGCCGGACCAATTCCAGGAAGTAACTCAAGCTCCTTCTCGCTACAGGAGTTCAGATCAATTGGAAAATCTACGGACTCCTTTTTATCAACTCTATCTTCTGGAATCTCTGTCCCTCTGTAACCCGTAAGTGCAACAAAGCCCATGAGAACAAGTACTAGAACCGATCCAGTTACCTGCAACTCTTTAGCAGTTAGCTTCTTCATTTCAGCTGCCTCGGAAATCTGTCTGTGATGTTCCAGCCTGTTGTTTTCTGGAGAGCCTCGACATCAACGGTTGACGAATACTCACGAGCAGCCGTTGCATCGGGGAAAACTCCGAGAATTGCCGCATAAAATGTTCTTCCATCAGCAGTGATTGATTTATACACAAAAGCGGGAAAACCTATACTCCTCAGGTCCATGACTTGCGGAGCAATTCCATCGGAGACTGTATGAGAAACCAGCTGAATTCCGTATGCAGTTTTCGAATCATAGAGACCAGTAAGAGGATTTTCACCTACAAACATCACACCAAACCCGTCTCCCACTCTTGTAATGAAATACTTACCGAGTCCCTTTTCCACGCACAACTTGAATGCAGTCTCTTCTTCCACAACAACGTATCCAAACTCCGAGCCTTCGGCCAGAAAGTCAAATGAGTTGATTATCAACCTTCTGTAATCGAAAGTCTCAAGGAAGAAGTTCTGGGTTTCAGGAATAGGTATTGTCTCCCTAATGATCTGCGTGCCAGTTGGAAGATTGACGGGGTTCTCTTCCATTTCAGGCTGATCAATTGTTGGAGAAAGAACCGAATTGCGGATTTCTTCAATTATGAGTTCCGACCTCTTGTTTTCTTCCCTTAGTACTATCGCGTAACCGCCAAGCGTGAGTACTATCGCAGATAGACCAAGAACTACAACAATCAGAGCCTTCAAAACATAATCGTGCGATCCTTCATTCATACAAAGCTCTCCAATCCCCTCCAAGTCTTTTCTCTGACAAACCTTTCAAACACTTTAGCCCCAACGTAGAGAGTTTTGTCAAGTCCCCCGTCGGGCATGCTGATTCTCACACCGCCCTTTTGATAAATCACATCCACTAGAGAAGACATGTCGATCCTTGAAGTCCAATCCTTTTTCCAAAGTAGCTTTACAGATTGAAAGAAGTCCTCGACAATCTTATTGTCACTTGCTCCCAATTCTACAGCAAGGCGCAATTCTATCATCGCTCCGACGATCAGAGAAACTTGATTTCCTGCCCTCAGCCTGGAAGCAGTTTCAATATGCTTTCCAATCTCGCCGCCAACAATGGATTTCCCAATCTCGATTCCAGTCAAATACGCTTTTGCTGAGGAGAAAATCACATCATCCCACAGCTCAGATGACAATTCGCTGCCGGATAGTAAATGATTGAAGAGATACTTGAACAACCTCTTGTCGAAGGAAAGTGCGACAAGTAGCGGGAAGAGAAAATCGCTACGCGACGAGTGGCTGTAAGACCAGAAGCTGATGGATGAATCTATGAAAACCTTGTTAGGCACTCCTCTAGACGAGAGCAAATCTTTTACGAACTCGAAATTCACTCCGAATCCATTAAGAGCAGGCATTATTTGACTGACAGTTGTCGTGGGAAAGAGGAAAAGCTTCTCAACTTCCGCATGGCCGGCAGATGCGTAGCCTACAAGATCGATAATCGAACCTCCACCAATTACTGTAATGGCTTTGCTCTTGCACGTCCTTATCAGCTGATAGATTTCAAACACTCTGTCAACTGACTTTATGTGTTCACCGCCTGGCATCAAATATTCGCCTTCCAAACTCTTTCCAAAAAACTTCTTGAATCCCGAGTCAACTATTCTTACAGACTGAGGAAGCCTGTTAATGAGATCCTTTCCAAAAATCAGCTCACATCTGTCTGCCGACTCGCTTGTAAAAGCAATTCTTCTCATTCCACTCCTTCTTCTGCAAGAGCCTTCAGTAGTCGCACGGCATTGAGAACGTCATCGTAGTCAACCATTTCGTGAGGAGAATGCACATATCTACACGGAATCGAGACTGTTCCCGAAGCTATACCTCTTCCAGTCGTCTGATATCCTCTCGCATCTGTACCTCCAAAAATCAATACTTCGTACTGAGTGGGGATATCCCTTTTCTCTGCAACTTCCTTGAGTCTGGTAACAACCCTCGAAGAGCTAATGCTTCCACGATCTTTGATTTTTATAGTCGGACCTCCTCCAAGCTTGAAACCCATTCGCTTGAAGGATTTGGGTGTATCCGGTCCTGCAGTTACATCTATTGCAACTGCCATATCAGGCATAATATCAAAAGCGGCAACACTGGCTCCTACGATTCCAACTTCTTCCTGGACCGCAAAGACAAAATAAACGTCATCTTCGGGTTGCTCAAGTTCTTTCACAACCTGAATCATTATTGCGCATGCAATCCTATCATCCATTGATTTTGAAACCAGTCTCTTTCCGAGATCGACGAATGTTGAATCATATGTTCCAAAGGTTCCAACTGGAGCTTTCTTCTCGGCGTCGCCTTTATCAGTAGCACCAATATCAACGAAGATGTGGTCGTAGTCGAGACTTTTCATTGCCTCTCCAAAATCCTTGACTGTCTCCCCTTCAACATCTACAATTCCTGAAGCACCGGTTTCAAAGATTAGTCTCGAACCCAGAAGCATATATGGGGATAGACCTCCTATGGAATCCACTCTCAGAAAACCCTTTGAATCTACGTGTGTAACAACTACACCGATTTCGTCCATATGACCGTCAAACAACAGCTTTCTGCCGCTCTTCCCTTTCTTGAGAGCGACAAGATTTCCCAGAGGATCTATCTTCATCTCATCAACGTGGGGTTTGATCTCTCCAGCTATTACTTCTCTTATTGCATGCTCTCTGCCGCTGGGAGAACTAATCGTAACCAGCTTTTCAATAAGCCTTTTCATCTAGACAGCACCTTCCCTTCCTTAACTAATATACTGGCAAGTTTGGCAACTCCAAGAAAATCGTTGATGTTTATTATTGAGGTTGGAGAATGAATGTATCTCGAAGGAGTGGAGATTACTCCCGAAGGTATGCCAGAAATGACTCTTGCAAGTCTCGCTGCGTCAGTACCTCCAGCTATTCTGCTTTTGTACTGAAAGCTTAATGAGTTCGACTTTGCGGTTTCTACAATAGTATCAAGGATCTTCTTGTCAAGAACGAGCCCACTATGGGCGAATGTTAACACCGGTCCTCTTCCGAGACTTGTGGCCCACCTGTAATCAGGAAGCTCTGGATTGTCTCCGGCAGTGGTGTTTTCAAAGACCAAAGCAACATCCGGCTTTATCTGATTTGCAGCGACTCCGCTACCCCTTAAACCTACCTCTTCCTGAACAACCCAGGCAAAGTAGAGATCGAAATCAGTCGAAGTTCCATCAAGGCTTTCAAGCACCCTTATGAGCACCTCACAACCAGTCCTGTCGTCAAGGGATTTTGCAACTGCGTAGTCACCTATTTCATTATATGGAGTATCGAAAAACACAGGATCTCCAATTCTGTGACTCTTAGAAGCTTCTTCTTTCTTGGAATAACCCAAATAGATCTTCAATTTACCCATACTGGGCGTTTTCAGTATAGATGACCGATCTTGAGTATGTATCGCTTCAAATCCGATCACTCCAGGAGTAAGGCTTTCTCCGACCAAGACCTTCTTACCCATTAGTACTCTGGGATCGACTCCTCCAATATTGGTGAAAGACAGTGTACCATCTTCATTGATTTTCTTTACCATTAATCCGACTTCGTCTGTGTGAGCCAGAAGCATTAGTTTCTTCGAAGTCTTGCCATTTCCCTTCTTTAGGGCAATCAAATTTCCAACTGTGTCTATCCAGATTTTGTCAACCCTGTCTTCAACTGTCTCCTTAATGAAGGAGGAGATCTTTTCCTCGAATCCGGAAATCCCCGGTAATTCACACAGCTTCTTCAATCTCTCAAGTTTCATAGGCTCTCTCCTCCATTCAGCGAGATGAAGAAACCTGCAAGCAATCGTGCCGTGCCTGCAACATCGCTAATCTGAACGACTTCAACCGGAGTGTGCATAAACATTTGTGGAAGGGAGAGAAGCAGTGTTGGAACACCACTTCCAGCTATCTGGACGTTGTCTGCATCGGTTCCTGTTCGTCCCGGTCCGAACTCATATTGAACTTTGAATTCTTGATCCTTCGCGTAGTCATCAAGTAACTTGAAATATCCCTTGTGAATGTTTGGACCGCCAACAGTTAAAGCAGGCCCCTTCCCGATCTCAATATCGCTCTCTTTTTCATGATGAGTTACATCCATCGCAACTCCGAGATCTATTTCCAGCGATTCTGCCGCACCCTTAGCCCCAATTGCTCCAACCTCTTCCCTTGTGGTAAACACGAAGTATACGGTGGGAGTTGAGAGATATTTCGAAAGCTCTTTCGCAGTCTCTATGCTGATGGCTGCGCAGGCTCTGTCATCTAGAGCTTTTCCGGAGATTTTTCCGTTCATCTCAAACGCCGAGAAATCTACCACTGCAAGATCACCAATGTCGATCTTTGAATAATCTGGGTTGATTGAAGCGTCGATGAATAGCTCGTCAAATGAAGGAACCTCTCCTCTAGTCTCTTTCTTCTGGAGATGCGGAGCAAGCATACCGATTACCCCGTATCTTTCCTTTCCATCTCTGCTCTTTATTCTTACCCTCTGAGAGATAAGGACCTTTGGATCTATACCTCCAAGCTCTTCGAATCTGGCGAATCCTCTCTCATCAATTTTGGAAATCACCAGAGACACTTCATCCACGTGAGTAAATATCCCTATTCTCTTTCCTGTTCCTTTCTTGACTGCAATGAGATTTCCAATTTCATCTGTATAGATCTCATCAACGAAAGGCTCTATTTCTTGCCTGATTACTGAATGTACTTCATCTTCATATCCCACAGGTCCAAAAGCATTGGAGAGATCCATTAACAAACGGGCTAAACTCAACTCGCCTCCCCCTTTACTTCAAACTTGACATCATCTGCCTCTTCAACTACAATCCTGCCGGTCCTAACGTGAGCAACCGCAGGCCCATCAAAATGATCGTATTCCTGAGTTAAAAAATTGCCAATCTGAATTAGCGAAGGCTGTAAATCAATTGCAGCAATGATTCCCGTCTCACCCTGAGAATAACCGGCTCTGAGAACACCTTTTGCACTTCCAAAAATGACTACACTTCCACCCGCAATAACCTCTGCACCGGGATGAACATTCCCAACAACCACTACGTCGTAGTTATGAACAACTATTTGTCCCGATCTTAGATTCCTTCTGATAATTTGGGCTCCTCGCACCTCTGTGATCTTTTCTCTAACAAGATCGTACTTCTGACCGACCTTTACGTCCTTTTGCTCCATACTTCCCACAAGAATATCTTTCACGTGTACTCCAAGGTCGCTCAATAAAGAGACAATCTTCACTATATCGTCCGGTTTGCTAGTATCCTGAGTGAGCATCAAGGAAATTTCATCGCCCTCAGAGAAAAAATCCTTGGCATCGGCAAACTTTTTCATTATATCCTGTCTCAGTTCATCGACGCTCCTGTACGAATCAATTAGAAGTATCAGCCCCTTCTTCGTCATTCTGAAGTCAATCGGCACCATGATCACCCCTTTCTTCAAGATTCTATCATGAAAAAACCCTCCCCAAAGCTGGTTGGACATCAGAAATTGGTGTGCTGCTACCACCAAAGAAGCTTCGACCTCTTGACCGTGAAGAGTTTATAGTGTAATATAAAATACGTGCTTCGGCCCTCATCGTCTAGTGGCCTAGGACACTGGCCTTTCACGCCGGCGACCGGGGTTCAAATCCCCGTGAGGGCGCCAGTGGTGGAAGCGTAGCTCAGAGGAAGAGCGTCTGCCTTACAAGCAGAAGGCCACAGGTTCGATCCCTGTCGCTTCCACCAGATTGATGGCGAGGTAGCTCAGCAGGTAGAGCAGCGGACTGAAAATCCGTGTGTCGACGGTTCGATTCCGTCCCTTGCCACCAGTTTTATTTAATTCTTTGATGTGCCCTTCGGGGCATATTTTTTTGATTGAACTCGATGTAAAGTAGCTGCTATAATCTGACTGTTGCAGGAGGTTAAAGATGGAAAAGCGCGAAAGACAACGTTTCATTATTGAAGTCTTGAAACGTTCAACTGGTCCCGTAAAGGGACAGTCTCTCTCTATAGAAACCGGTGTCAGCAGACAGATGATTGTGAAGGATATAGAAGAACTGAGACAAAGAGAATTCAACATATTGGCGTCCACGAGAGGGTACGTTCTCAAAGGAAGAAAGAGCCACAAAATGGTACTTTCCGTGAAGCATTCAGAAGAGGATATTTATAAAGAGCTTTCAGCCATAATTAGAGCCGGAGGGCGCATCATCGACGTAAGCATAATTCATGCCGTATATGGAGAACTGAAAGGGAAATTGAACCTGTCAAACATGGACGATCTTAACAGGTTCATCGCTGCTCTGAAAGCATCTCATGCAGCACCACTTCTTAGCCTTTCGAAGGACGGTGTCCATCTTCACACAATAGAGGCAGACACAGAAGACACTCTTAGAAGTATAAGAGAGAAGTTGGAAAGAAATGGCTTTTTGGTTACCTGAAGGAGGCTCTCATGAACATTGACGAAGTAATTCAGAAGTACGTAACTACTGCCAGAAGAACCAGGCTGCTCATTTTGACTTCTCTTGAGTGGATGCTCGTGGCCGGTGGAGTAATGATCACCTCATTAACACTTCCATCGATTATCGTTGATCTTGCTGGCACTGCTGGAAATCAAAACATGATGGCCAGCTCAGTCTTTGCAGGAATGCTATTAGGTGCACTCTTCTCCGGTGCAATTTCCGATAGATTCGGAAGAAAATGGACAAACCTTTTTCTTATGTTGATTGCCGGTCTTGCAACAGGTATTACAGGAGCTTCACTTTCAATGAGAATGTTCTCCTTAGGAAGGTTTATTTCTGGTTTCGGTTATGGTGGCATTCTGCCTGTAGTCAATGCATACTTGACTGAGTTTTCATCAATAAAAATCCGAGGTCTATATCTTGCTCTTCTAGAATCTAGCTGGGCAATTGGAAGCATTATTACCGGGGGATTCACAATGATCACATTAAACTCTCTCGGATGGCGCTGGTCATATTATTTCCTCGCAATATTTAGCATTCCTCTTCTAATAATCTCCTTCTTCCTTCCAGAAAGCCCCAAATACGAGTTCATGAAGAAGGGTAAATCTGCGCTGGAGAAGATACTTGGAAAGAGCATAAACGAAGAGATAGAAATGCATAGGATGTCAAAGCAACCACTGCTTGGTCTTTTCAAGAGTGGCCTGGCCAGAAGGACTATCATGATCTGGATAAGCTGGTTCTCTGTAAGCTTCGTCTATTATGGAATTTACACATGGGCACCAAAGATCTTCATGTCAAAGGGCCTGACTCCTTTCTCATCACTCTGGTACACTTTCTTCATGCTAATTATGCAGCTTCCCGGGTATCTGACCGCAGCACTACTTATCGAAAAGATCGGAAGAAAGCCCTCACTCACATTCTTTTTCAGCGGGATGGCAGTCTCTTCAATTGTCATGGCCTTTGTGAGCAGCTCAGGGCTTCTCTTGTTCGCAAGCATCTTGATTTCTCTTTTTGTTCTTGGAGCATGGGGAATGGTTTACGCCTATACGCCCGAGTTATATCCGACGGAGATGCGTGCACTAGGAAATGGAACATCAGGAGTAATGGCACGAGCAGCAGGGATAATTGCACCATACTTCACAAGCTTGATTATGGGAATCACCGGAAGCGTCCTTGTCGTAATGGTATTCATGTCTTCTCTTAGTATCTTTGCGGCGATAATCGTATCAAAGTTGGGTATAGAGACCAAACAGACGATCATAGAATAGAGAATTAACTGTTAATTCTCGAAAAACTCTCATTACTTGGCTCCTGAAAGCATCTTATAGAAGGCACCCTCAGACAATAAATATGGAGGATTTTAGCTTAATTTTCTATGATCTCACTGATCATCGATCGACAGGGAAGAAATCCCGACAGTTCTTCGTATATAATGTCTGTTTTACAACCTATGGGTTAAATATTATAAATTAAACCTACACTTTTATTAGGTAAAGCATTGAAATATGGAATTTTTCAGTATACTGATTTCTTTTCCATTGACTTTTTACTGGTAAAGCTGATATTATTTTTTGATCAGGGGTGTAGTCTCTTTGCTTACAGGATGGAGGGGTCTCGATGAAGAAACGACTTGACAAGTGTCCTAGCTGCGGTGGTGTTCTAGCAATCACGGAGTATACCTGTCAGAAGTGCAAGACTAAAATAATTGGGACGTTTTTACAAGACGAACTGCTTTCCCTTCCTGACGAGCTACTAGACTTTCTAAAGATTTTTATCAAGAACAGAGGCAATCTTTCAGAACTTCAGAAGGAGCTGAACATTTCTTATCCAACGGCAAGGAGCAAACTGGAAGAACTGGTGACGAGTCTGGGGTTCGAACTTGCAGATCGTCAGATTCAAGAGGCTTCAAAGATCATCAGAAAACTCGAAGAGGGTGATTTAAACCCGGAACAAGCAGCTGAACTTCTTAGTAGAATGAAAAAGAGAAAATAGTGATGTGCTCATCGATACTTTTTTCAGCGATTTCTTGCAGATCTTAATGGTGAAAGCGTCTTGAATCACCGGCTTTTGTATCACCAGCTTTGAAACGACCTTCACAACAAAAAATGGTATATTATTGTTACTTCAGAACTTCCCGAAAAGGGGTGTCCCAGATGAAAGTATTTAAGGCTCTCTTTTTGATTCTGCTCATCGTTCTGGCGCTTTTGGTAGTAAACAGTATTTTTAGCGTAACGATGGCAAGAATCTACTTTAACCGGATAGAAAGAGACGGAAGGTACTTAAAAGTTGATGAAGAGGAGCTTTTCTTGAAGATCCTTGGAGAAGGGGAGCCGATTTTGATGATTCATGGATTTCCAGGATCTCATGTCGAGTTTCAAGAATTGGCAGAACTTCTTTCATTGAATAGAAGAGTCTACATAATAGACCTACCGGGATTTGGTTTGTCTGGCGCTTCTAACAAAGGCGATTATTCAGAGAAAGGGTATGCCGACCTTACTATTGATTTGATGGATCTTCTGAACATTGAAAAGGCTGATATTATTGGCCATTCATTGGGGGGAGAAATAGGTCTGAACATAGCGTATTATTATCCGGAGAGAATTGAAAGACTTGTTATAATTGATGCCTCTCCATATGGAGAGAGAGATTTTTTGCCCGACTTTGTTTCAAGCAGCAAAGTTCTTACATGGGCAGCAATGAGGTTCTTTTATCAGACATATCCAATTCAAAGATACATCTACCTAAAAAGATTTGGAGATCGAAGCAACTTCGAATCTGAGGAGTTTGGGAAGTACTTTGCGTTGGTAGATCGCATGTCCATCTCTTTCTTATTTGAGTTCATGAAGGGCAACGGCGGAGGGGCCTTTTCAGAATCACTTGGTGAGATCGATTGCAGTGCACTGATTCTTTGGGGGGAGCGAGACGAGATTTCTCCCCTTGACTATGGAGAAAAGCTATCTAGAGAGCTTTCTGAAAGCGTTCTAACAGTAATTGAGGGCGCGGGGCACGCTCCCTTTATCGAGTATCCCGTAAGAGTAGCTGAAGAGATAACTGGCTTTCTAGAGTGAAAAGGGAGGCTAATTAGTTGGCGCAGATCAGACCGGAAGTCGTAGTAAGTAGATGTCTAGGATTCGAGAGCTGCAGATATAACGGGCAGACTATTCCCAGCAAGTTCGTGAGTAGGTTGGGCAAATATGTAAATTACTCAACCGTATGTCCCGAGTTTGATATTGGGCTTGGTGTTCCCCGGGCGCCCATAAGGATGGTTTCAAAAGCCAGTGGAATAAGGCTTATTCAGCCTCTAACAGGCATCGACGTTACTGAAAGGCTTTCGGCCTTTGCAAATGAATTTCTCGACAGCCTGGAAAGAGTGGACGGCTTCGTTCTCAAAGCAGCTTCACCTACATGTGGAGTGAAGGATGTGAAGATCTATCCTGGAGAGGGCAAAGTGGTATCCACAGGTAGAGACGCCGGGTTCTTTGGAGGAGCTGCTCTAGCAAAATACAGCTGTCTTCCGATCGAAGACGAAGGCCGATTATCCAATTACATCATAAGAGAACATTTCTTAACAACTCTTTTCACAGTTACGCGCTTCAGGGATCTTTCTCGCAAGCTTACCAGAAAGGGCCTTGTAGAGTTTCAATCTGAAAACAAGCTGCTTTTCATGTCCTACAATCAGAATGAAATGAGAATTATGGGGAGGATTGTAGGAAACATGGACTCCGGAGAACTTAGAGACGTTTATGATGACTATGCCTCTCACTTTTACAAAATGATGTCCACCCCACCAAAACACACGTCGCATATAAATGTATTGATGCACGGGCTTGGTTACTTTTCTGACTACATATCCTCTTCAGAGAAGAGGTTCTTTCTCGATACTCTCGAAAGATATCGAGAAGGAATGATACCGCTTAGCGTTCCTCTCTATATTCTTCGCTCGTACGTTGTGGCCTTTGAAAGCGAGTATCTATCACGTCAAACATTCTTTGAACCGTATCCTTCAGAGCTTGTTGAGATAACTGATTCGGGCAAAGGAAGATCGGGTAAATGAAGACAGAAAGAATCCACAGGCTCAATGAAAAAACCAGTGGACGCGGAGAATTCGTTTTGTACTGGATGCAGGCCTCTCAGAGGACAGATGAGAATCATGCACTTGAGTTTGCAAAACAAGAAGCAAAGATTCTCGGAGTCCCACTTGTTGTGCTTTTCATAATAGTTGTCGATTACCCATCAGCTAATCTAAGAAGCTTCAGCTTCATGCTTGATGGTTTGAGAGAAGTTAAGTATCGTCTGGAGGATTCCGGAATACGATTCGTCATCCTTAAAGGTAATCCCACAGATATATTGCCATCGGTATCGGAAAACTGTGCCGAAATCATCACAGACGTCGGGTATCTCAAGCACCAAATTGCTTGGAGAAAGAAGCTAGCAAGTGCTGTGAAGTGCTCTGTGTTAGCAGTTGAAACCAATGTTGTTGTCCCTGTAGAAACAGCCAGTATAAAAGAAGAATACAGCGCAGCCACTTTCAGGCGCAAGGTAATGGAACTGGTACCGGAATTTGTCAATGATTTTTCACCCGTAGAATTCAAATCAAGCAGCCTGAGAATTGAATTCGAAGGTTCACTTAATCTAGAAGAATTCTCTCTTGCTGATATGGATCAGAGTGTACCCGAGGTCATCGATTTTCGTGGAGGCCAAGAAGCAGCAAAGGCTACGCTTCAGAGATTCATTGCAATCAAAATAGATAGGTTTGAAGAAGACAGAAACGATCCAAACTGTGACTGCCTCTCGCAGATGAGTCCTTTTCTCCACTTCGGACAAATCTCTCCATCCTGGATCGCCAGAAAAGTCTTCGAGTCTCATTCGCCGGGAACAGATGCTTACATCGAAGAGCTAATTGTAAGGAGAGAACTAAGTATGAATTTCGTTTTCTACAATCCTTACTACGATTCCTTTAAATCGCTCCCCTCTTGGGCTCAGAAAACCCTGAATGATCATAGAAATGACAGAAGAGATCCGGTTTACTCCTTGTCGCGACTCGAAAGAGGAGAAACCGATGATCCCTACTGGAATGCCGCTCAAAGTGAAATGGTTATAAATGGAAAGATGCATGGCTACATGAGAATGTACTGGGGAAAGAAACTGCTTGAATGGAACTCTGATCCACAGACTGCAATACGCGTGGCAATTCACCTAAACGACAAATATGAAATCGACGGCAGGGATCCCAACGGTTATGCCGGGATTCTCTGGTGCTTCGGAAAACATGATAGAGCCTGGCCCGAACGCCCAATATTTGGGAAAGTCAGGTATATGAACTCAAATGGGCTGAAAAGGAAATTCGATGCCGACGCTTATGTACGAAAGATCAATGATATGATTCCTCGACGGAGAAACTTGCGTTGAACAGAGCAGTCTCGACCAATTCCCCATCCTTGAGTGATTCAAGTCTAACTGAAAGACTGTAAGCTCCAGCTCGGAGATCCATTATCTTGATCGCCTCATGTGGATATGTGAAGGCCTGAGTAACAAAGTCACTGCTACCCGGCAACTGCAGTTCAGCAATGATTTCGATAGTATTGTCTTCGATAAGGTGGACGCTCCTAATTCCTATATCGTATCCTCCTGTGGGTTTCTCTCCAGCCTCAATTATTACAATTGCTTCTCCACTTATAGTGCTGGTCTCGATGAACCCCTGTTCGCGAATCTCTCCCAGTAGAAGCCCCGGATCGCTCCTTCTTTCTGTCTGCAAGGAAACACTCTCAAAGTTTAGTTCTTTCACTTCAACCTCCAACTGTCTGTTATAGTCTATTCTAAGCTCCATAACTGCCAATGAATAACCACTTTCAAATGAAAGAAGGAAGGGGTCTATCACGTAATACATACCTTCTCTCGCCATCGCGATTCTTCTCTCATAATACTCTCCGTTACCAATTAACTGGATCGAAGTCTCTAGCTCTTGTTCATCGTTTGCGGGATCAAAAACCCAGCCGGAAATAATTACACTGACTGCGTAGGAATCTCTCTCCGAAAGAACAGAGAAGCTTACACTCTTTGTCTTGCTACCGATGCTTTGCTCGAAGGCAAAAGACTCCGCTGTCGCAAGCCCCGTATAGCTAACGTGAAATGCCGAAAGAAAAGAACAAGAAACAATCATTACTAGCATAACGACCACTGTTTTTTTCATTAGGCCACCTCCCTGGAATATGACTTGCAATTGCTTCGATTTGTTTGCATGAGTTAATACTACATCACTCTCGCTGCAAGAAAGGCCTTCAATGGTCTTTATCGACCGAAAATAATCTTCTGATTTCGAGATAAAGGTTGTATCATGTAATTAGGAGCAATTGCTCCAATTCCACGGGGAGGTGTTTTAATGAATAGGCGTTTACTTCTTGTTCTACTCATGGCTTTTCTTCTAAGCTTTACAATGCTAATTGCAAACACCATCGAACTGGAGTTTTGGACTCATGAAGACCCTAACAGAACGCCACTTGAGGAACGTTTCATTGAGGAATTCCAGGAAATGTATCCCAATGTCGTAATAAAGAGGGTAACCCAGTCTTCAACGAAGATTCAAGAGCTTATACTCACAGCTTTTGCTGCTAATCAAGGGCCAGATATCTTCAATATGTCAATTGAAGATGAGTTTGCTTACATCGCAAATGCCAGAGTCGCTCCAGTAAGTTATGAAGCGGCAGGATTCGCTAACAAGGAAGATTTGCTCGCGTCCTATTTGCCCGGGACACTGGATCCTGTGATTTATGAAGGTGAGGTTTATGGGCTTCCTCTTGAGATTACGAACTGGTGCATCTTCCTAAACAAAAAGGTTTTCAGAGACGCCGGTCTCGACCCAGAAGTCGACTATCCTAAGACGTGGGAAGAAATGATGGAAGTATCAGAGAAACTTACAATAAGAGAGGGCGAGATCATCACCCGAAGAGGCTTCGACTTCAGATATCCGTACTATCTGGTTGCGTTCATGCCATTGGTCGAACAGATGGGCGGAAAACTCGTCAGTGACGATGGGAAGACGGCGATAATCAACGATGAAGCTTGGCTTAATTTCCTCGATTACATGGCCGCGTGGGGACCGAATGGGCAAAATCTCGGTTCTCCAACTTACCAAAACGCTCGGAAATTGTTCAATATGGACAACAACGACATCGGCATGTGCACAACAGGACTGTATCAAATAGCAAGAATAAAGGCAGATAACCCGGAATTCTATAATAGCGGCGAGTTTATGGTAGTTCCCTTCCCTCAGTTCGAAAACGCTGTAAATTATGTCCCGGCACACTACTATGGCCACTACTATATGGTCAATTCGCAGAAACCGAAGGAAAACCAGGAAATGGCCTGGAAATTCATTTCATATATGCTCAGTCATGCGGAGGAATATCTTGAAGAGGTAGCGATCATAATACCGACAAACGACCTTCTTGAATCAGAGACATTCAAGAACTATCCTTATTCCGATGTCTTCATCTCTGATCTTGAAAAGTCTACAGTCGTCTATTTCTCTGAGAGCTCTGCAAAGATTCAGTCTCTAATAAAGGAAGCCGTGGAATCTGTAATGCTTACTGGGACGAGCTCCCAAGAAGCTCTAAATACACTTCGCAGAAAGGTCCAGGAAGTATTAGACGATCAGTACTAAATAGTTTGCCCGCCTTTCGGCGGGCAATTTCTTTCAGAAAGGGGTGAGCCTTACCTTTGAAACGCATCTTCAATAGGGGTATAGAACACAAAAAAGCAAGGTGGGGCTGGTTTTTTGTTCTGCCTTCTCTGGCGTTTTTTGCAGTCTTCTCCTTTTACCCAATAATTAACGCTTTCTATACAAGTCTCTTCAGAAAGAGGCTGCTTGATCTTCGTCCACCCACATTTATTGGATTTTCAAACTATGAGTATCTCCTGAAATCTCCGGATTTTTGGAATTCCGTAAAGGCGACTTTTATATTCACATTGGGAACATTTATCCCGATAGTGATCTTCAGCCTTCTGCTTGCTGTATTCATAATGTCAAGACGGAGATTTCATAAATTCTTCCAGATGGCCTATTACTCACCCGCAGTACTTTCTTCTGTCGTCGCAGCAGCTATCTGGCTGTTAATATTCGACCCCAGAGGTCTGGCCAACACTACTATGAATACGTTGCTTGGAACTGTGGGCAAAGACTACAAATGGCTAGCCACAGCAGGAATGGTTAGACTGTCTACAATACTGGTATATTTCTGGAAGTACATCGGTTACTTCACAATCATATTCATTACCGGACTGGCCAGCATTCCTCAAAGCCTTCACGAAGCTGCGAGAATTGATGGAGCCGACGGCTGGAAAGATTTCTGGCACATAACTCTCCCTTTGCTGAAACCGACAACTGTTCTCGTATCTATTATGTCAATGCTCCAGTGTCTGAAGACATTTAGCACCCAGTATCTATTTACTCAGTCTGGAGCGCCGACCGAACCAATTAACGTAATAACACTCAATATCTACAATACCGCTATAAGGGACCACAATATTGGTCGAGCAAGCGCGATGAGTATACTGCTTTTCGGGCTAATGTTATTCTTCACCTGGTTCCAGTTCAGAGTGAGCAGATCGGGTGGAGAAGTCGACTATTAGGGAGGTTATGATGAAGACAATTAAGAAACAATCAATCGTATTCGACGTCTTGATTTGGGCCTTCCTTATTATCACTGCTATTGTGATTCTGGCTCCCATATTGTTCATGTTCACCGCTTCTTTGATGCCTTCAAAAGAAATCCTAAAGATGCCTTATCCATGGATCCCCAAGGATCTATATACAGAGAATTACTGGCAGGCAATCAAAGGAAACGATGGGAGTTTCATTTTTCCCAGGAATATTCTTAACTCTTTCATTGTAGCCGGTGTAGTATCGATTTCTACCGTTTTTCTTTCTGCACTCACAGGATACGGATTGGCGAAGTTTCCTTTTAGGGGTCGAAATCTTGTCTTTCTTCTGATAATGGCCACGATGATGATCCCCTTTGAAGCCATTATGATTCCTCTCTATCTGGTAGCCACATCACTGAAGATTCAGAACTCATATATTGGCCTGATTCTCCCATTTCTAATTAATGCGTTCGGCATCTTCTTGATGCGACAATACCTTATCACTTTTCCAGATGAGATAATTGATGCCGCAAGAATAGACGGTTCCGGTGAATTCAGTATCTTCTTGAGAATAATTCTTCCCAACAGCACGCCGGCCGTCGCAACTCTGGCAATTCTAACATTCAGGACCCAGTGGGATAATCTTCTATGGCCACTATTGATTTCGCAAAGCGAAGAGATGAAGACCATTCCCCTTTACATCGTCAAGTTTGCAATGGAAAAGCACACAAATGAAGGTGCAATGATGGCGGCTGCTGCCATTGCGAGCATTCCCATTCTCATCCTGTTTCTCGCACTTTCGAAGTACTTCGTCAGTGGTGCATCTCTTCATTCTTCGAGAAAGGGGTAGTCGAAGAGATATCTCGGCTCTACTATACCGAAAAAGGCACCTTTTAGTGAAAATAGTTCCCTAAAATCATCTCTACTGAAAACGGAGATTGAATCATCAAAGCGGCACAGAAGAAGCTTCCTGTTATGCTGCCAGTCGTTGACGGGCACAACCTCTCTAGGAGTCCCGTCTGTGCCAAAGCTTTCTTTGAGAACATTATCTGCCTCAGCGAATATTTTTATCTTGCTCTCCCTTGAATCTGCTACGAAAATCTCCCCATCGAGAACTGCTACATCCATTGCGTAGCTGACAGGAATTTCAGATTTCTGTTTGAGAGTCAATCCGTCTTTCTCAAACACCAGAACTCCCCGGTCTCCGGCGGCAACGCAGAAAGAGGATTTCGAGCCTGAAATAGCGTTTACCGTTATTCCTCTTTCTGTATCGTTTATGTGCCGCGGTAGAATGTGGTCGACCAATTCGAATCCCTTCTCTCCTCTCCTCACTACAAACAGCCCATCAAGTTCGCTGCCAGCAAACACGTAATCGTCAATGTACGAGACAGAGCTTATCCAGCCTTTCATAGGTATCGTTTGGACGTGTTTGTAGAAATTCGGTCCGAAGAACTTGAAAATCTCTAGCCCATGAGTCCCATCTGCAACGAAGACCTCCAGTCTTTCGATATTTACATCGATCGCTTCGCAGTGAAAAGTGTTCACTATGCTGTGGTTTTCGGGTTGAAGTAGGGAGACAATCGCGAACCCCTTATCCCTGAGTACATTGAAGATTAGGCCCCCAGCACCGACTCCTCCACTAGACAATGAAGTTACGGGAATGATTCTGACTCTCCACTCCTGGTCTTCGACGGAAATTTCCAGCAACCCATTGAACCCAAACCCAAAGTGGAAAGCGTTAGCACATAGGATAACGGCGGCAAAGAGAACAATAATTACCGGAACTGCTTTTCTCATAGTACCACCTCCAGATGAATTCTAATACAATCGAGTCCAATAACCCGCCTATTCTGAGAACATCTAGTCGACCGAACAGGTTTCTGACTCTGCTGCCTGTTCTTAAAATGCTGAGAAACTGGATATATAATTGAGGCGAGGTGATCCTATGAGCAAGAAGGACTTTTTGCGTAAGCTTCTCTCCGAAGGTCGCAGCGCCGATGATATTGCCAATCTGTTTGGAATAACTGCGGAAAGAATGGAGAAGTATCTTGAAGACCCTTCACAATCTAGACTGGCAGTGGCAGAGATCAAGACGGAGCTCAGAAGGCTTGAAAGCTTACCTCTAGACACGAAAGAAGACATTCTGCTTTTCTCATTCAAAGTGATACTCGAGTCGATCAACTTTCTCTTTTCAGACATTGAAAGAACAGAATACGACAAGTCAGAAAAACTGCCCGTAATCGTAAGAAAGCTGATTGATGGGGCATACCTTCTGTTGGCAATTTCCAGATTGGAGAAGGTTGGGGAGAGTCTCCCATCTCTGGTATCAGATCAAAGATTCTTGAGAGCATGTCAAAACAAAACTCTCATAGCGGAAAGGTTGATGGATCTTGCGGAGATGATCGATCGGCAAGTTGGACGCTAGAAGATCGATTCTGCAGCTGCGAACCGGCCTTCTCAAGTGTAGTATAATCAACTTGGAAGTCACCTTAAGTGAGGGATATACTTTGTCTAATTCTCGTTATCGGGAATTCTTAACATTTTTGTCTGAAGAAGACGTTATTGAGAAAGCCAATGAGGGTCTTGAGGGTAGGAACTGGAAGCCGCTTATAGAAAATTCAAATGCTGCTCTAGTATCTCTCAAAGCTCCGCTGGTGGCGAATATTTTCAAGAAACTATTCGATACTAGATATTCTTTCATATTTAGGAATGCTGAAGGCGAACTGCTTTCCGAAACATCGGACAAAACTTCCGACCTAATAGAAGTGTTCTTGAAAGCAGCCACGGAAAAAACACACTTTGAAGAGAGCTTTCTGGGTTTCCTAGATTACTTCAAAGAGGCACCTCAGATTCTTGAGAGAATAGTAATACATTACGCCAATCAAATAGTCGACGAATCTGAATCTCTTGTAACAGGTCTGAGGGAGCTCAAAATTCTCTACGAGAGAGTGCGGCGAACCGCCGATCAATTAGGGGTCTGCCTTCCCCTGAATGGAATCGTATCAAGTCTTTTCAGCCTTGATTGTTCATTGCTTCCGATGATTGAGTCCGATCTGGTTGATTTTCTTTCACAGTTTCCGCCTGAGGAAGAAGGAGTCTGCAAATTTCTGGAGAATCAGATTAAGCTGGCAGTAGGCGAATATGATGAAAGCAACATAGAGGTTCAGTTATCCCGACTTGAAACAATAATTAGAGAGATAAAGAAATACAGTTCAACTTTCATGCACTGGCTTAAAGTCCCTGACAATCTCTTTGTATCTTTCCTTGAAAAGGGGTTGAGAAGGCATGGTACTCTCGCTTCATGGCTAGAAGGAATAAAAGAGGCAAGGACGGAGTACGGGCTTTGTCAAAGCCACTGGGAGGAGGCCCGAAAGTGGTATTTCGAAAGGATAAGCGGCCAGATCCTCCCATCTTTTCAGAAGGCTATTACCGGTTGGGCTTGCTGGACAATAGTTGAAGAGCGACAGATCAAAGACCCTCTGGCTCACGCAGGTGAGACAATGAGGTATTCAGCAAGAAGGAGTGAGTTTCGCACAGTAAAGGGAGAAGAGAGCAACGGAGTCTTTGTTCTTTGTACGGTTGATGATCTTACAATAACATCGTCGGGCCTCAAGAAAGCAGGGAGAAGCTTCCCTTTCAACTCAATTAGGACAAAGCTGGAAGAGCTAAAGCTTTCTAGAGAAGCTTTTCTAGACAGTAAAGACGCACTTTTCGTCGGGTACACCTGGAAGTATCTCCTTCCCGGAGGGGGTCCTGACAAAGAAGCTAAGAACAACGAAAGGGTAGAGTGTTTCAATTACTATGTAGTGACCGTCTCTGCTACGGGTTACGGGGTTCCGTTAATCAAGCTTTTCTTTGCGAAAGAAGAGAGCGCAAGGACTTTTATCGAGTTCTTGAAAGAAGCTCGAATTATGTCTTCTTGGAAAGAGTATCCCCAAAATGGCCTTCCCGCGTCTTTGAAAGCGAAGAACAGGAATAAGGCAGAGTTTCGTGAGGAAACTTCAGAATACAGTGATGACGATAAAAAAACAGTCGAAGATCTGATAGTGCAAAGGCTAGTAGAGGAGGGCGAAGATACCGTAATTCTTGAATCATCCGGATTTGAGGAAGAAGATCCCATAACTGCAGATTTACTGGAGAAAATCAACTCTCTTCATTATGAACTCGAATGGTCTGCCAAGAGAATGAATGAGCTGGAGTGGGCATATCTCTTTCCTGAATTAGAAAGAAACGAGGCTAGCCATGTTTCTTCGGAGCCTGTTCATGAAGAGAGAAACGGCTTTAGTGAGCTTGAAGAGAAAATTGAAGCACTCGCGGGAAAGACACGGAAGACTGTCTGCAAAATTCTTTCTTGTGAGCCGGAAAAGGAATACACACTTCAGGAACTCGGTTTGACTTTCTGGAGCGTTTTTGTGGTTGCGCCGAAAGTTACCAGCGGTGGAAAGGCGCTTATTGAAGTAATTAGCGGTGATGTCCCGAAGCTGGTCTGGGGATGTAATTTTGATGAAGAAACAAGGGACCTGCTTAGGGCGAGATTTGCTTCAGATGAATAATGCAAAGTGAAAGGAGATTTCTGTGGATTACCACCCCATGTTTGAGGCAATAAGGGCCGGAACCGCCGTTCCGGTTGATTATGTAAAGGAGATTTTGACTGGTCGAGAAAAATATACAATGGAGATAGAAAATGACATTGACTATGTTCTCTCAGGAAAGAGCAAAGTTAGGGTCTTTCTAGGTGAATACGGTCTGGGTAAGACGACTCTAGCAAGATACGCCGAATATATCTCAAGGGAAAAGGGATTGATGATTTCCTGCCTTTCAGAAAAGGACTACGACACTCTTCACAAACAGGATGAGTTTTTCAGGTCGATAATGAAGAACATGACAATGGTGGGAATCAACGGCAACCCTTTGAAAATGTTTCTCAGAGCATGGGCAGAAAAGACTATTACTGAACTGGATGAACTGAAGATCCCTGCTGATGATGTGAATTCAGTAAGAGAATATCTATCAACCAGAGACAATTACGATCCTAATGGAATGTTCTCTCACTTTTGCGCAGCCTATGTTGCCAGCGCAGGCAAGGGGGCTCCTGGCGAAGAATTTTACGCATATCTCGTTGGAGACAGTGTGGACAGAAGAACTATGAAGAAACACGGGATATACCACTTCCTACAGGATGATGGTTGGAACTTCTTGAAGTCTTTTACTTCTTTGATGGGTACTTTGCAAGTACCCGGACTAATAGTAATTATGGATGAACTTGAATCAACTATGAATAGAAGGAGAGATGTTAGGGATAGGACTTTCAATCAGCTTCGTGAGATAATCGACAAGATGTCTTCAGGATTTCTACAGAGTACCTACTTTTTGTGGCTTGGGACGGACATATGGTTCGAGAATAAACACCGGGGAATAGCATCTTACCACGCTTTGTACGACAGGATGAAAAATATCTCCGGTGATAGCAGTGGAAAAACCATGATTCTCAGTCTTGAACCACTCGGAAGAAATGATCTTAAACAGCTAATTAAACAGATCAAGACGCTATACTCTAACTGCTATTCATTCGCGGCAGACTCCGCTTTTGAAGAAAAGACTATCGATACCCTCATGAAACAATACACGGGAATCGATGGAAAATTAAGACCTTCCATCAGAGAAGTGGCAAAGCTTACTGTTGAACTGCTTGACTCTCTGAGACTCGGTAAGAAGTCCGATGAAATTGGAGACCCGGATTCGGTGAAAGCTGCTGATCAGCTGTGGTAATCGATCCAAGACTTAATCAGAAACTGATAGACCTCTTCTCATATAGATACCGCTGGCAGAGTTTTAGAGAGATTCAGAGCAAGACTATTCCGTCAGTTCTTGACGGAAAGAATCTGTTGTTGATAGCGGGGACTGCTTCTGGCAAGACAGAAGCTGTGATGATTCCCGTCATTAACAGACTGCTGGAGCTTCCCGCTGGACTGAAATGCATCTACTTTGCCCCGCTCAAATCGTTAATCAACGATGTTTCATCTCGCCTTGAGCTTATGCTTAGACCATTTGGATTAGTAGCGGCTAAATGGCACGGAGATTTGACAAGATCAGAGAAGTTGCCTATTGCAAGAGAAGCCTCGATACTTGTCACTACACCTGAATCAGTTGAAGGGATCTTTCTGAGTGAGAATAGTGATCTGCTTTCCTCTCTTGAATTCATAATTGTGGATGAGGTTCACGCCTTTATTGACTCTCCGAGGGGTGCTCAACTTGCTTCACTCATGGAGAGGATCAAGATTCTTTCTGGTCTAGATCAACAGAGAATCGCAATGTCCGCCACGGTAGGAAATCCTGAGTTGCTTTTGGAGTGGCTAAGGGGGAGTTCTAGAAGAGATTCAGTGATCGTGACCGATGAAAACAGAAGGGAGAAAACGATTGAAGTTCTCACCGAAGGAGAAGTGGCTCCTTCTGAATATCTTTCGAAGCTTCTTGAAGAAACCGATGATAAGATTCTCGTCTTCTCGTACTCAAGGGCGCGCGCCGAGGAATTCGCTGCAAGAGCTAGAGCTCTTGGAATAGAAGTCCCCGTTCACCATAGTTCAGTATCGAAAACACTCAGAGTTGAGATAGAAGAGGAATTCAAGCAAGATAACAAACTAAGGGCGATAGTTGCTACGTCGACTTTGGAAATGGGCATAGATATAGGTGACATTGATAGAGTGATCTTCCTTGAGATTCCGCCGTCTACTGCTTCTTTTCTTCAAAGGGCCGGACGAGCGGGAAGAAAGGGAAACAAGTCTTCAATTTCCGTCTTCGTAGAGGATCCACAAAGCCTGTACAACCTTCTGGGAATTTTGGGAATGTTAAGTGAGGGATCTGTCGAACCGCTTCTACCCAGCGACCATCATCTTCCATTGTTGGGTCACCAGTTGATTGGGCTTGCCAGAACCAGGGGCTTTCTCTCTGCGGTGGACCTTGCAATTCTCAAAGAAGCCTTCCCTTTCAAAAAGGTCGAGACCGAGGAATTCGAGATTCTGGTGAATCACCTTGTAAAAGAGGCCTTTCTTGCCAGGAGAGACCTTTCAATAATCTCTGGGGCCGCCACGGCAGAGATTGTAGGAAGCGGAAAGGAAAAGATGGATTTCGTTGTGCTCTTTCCAGGCGGATTTGAATATTCGGTTCAGCTCAATGGACATGAAATAGGAAAGATCCATCCTGCAGTTCTGAGTAGCTCTTCAGACGATGAAGTCAGCTTCCTTCTAGGCGGACGATCTTATTTGGTCAAGGAAGTCAATTCAGGTAGGAAAACCGTAAACGTTATTCCCGGAAGCAGTGGAAAGACTCCTTCATGGTTTGGAGGGGCCTCGTTGATGACAAAAAAATTCGCGCGATCCATAAGATCCTCGTTGAATGACCTGAAGATTCCCGATGGAGTTTTCCTATCATCGGACGCTTCACATATGATACTGGACTTCCTCAATAATCACCAAGCTTCTTCAGCTTTGATTTCACTTTCAAAACTTAAGAAGAGCATAGTAATAGAAACCTTTGCAGGCGATATGTCAAACATCTTTCTTTCTCTGTGCATAAAGGCTGTTTCCGGTCTAAAAGCAGTTAGTGCTAACTGGCACAGTGTAGTTGTGAGGAATGGGGCAGACACTGACGAGCTTCACGAGATGTTGTCGTTAATCTCCAATATGGAACGTGGAGAAATATCAGGGCTTTTGTCAACCTATCTTTTAGGAACGCCGAAGGAGTTAAGAAAACAATATGATCTCTTTGGCGAGAAATTGGACAAATTCGTTCCGGAAGAGCTTCTGGTGAAATATGTGATTCATAGGCTATACGACTCCTCATTACTTGAAGAGCTATCGGAGGCTATCATTGTTTATCCTTCTGATACTTGAACACGTGCTTCCATGCCGATCCTTCTGACTTTATGCCGAGCTTGTATAAAAAAAGGGGCCGAACGGCCCCTTGATTGAAGCTGTATCACTCTTCTTCAAAATCCTCTTCGATCTCAACGACGGAATCGTTTAATCTCTCAAGATCACCCTTTAGCTCGAGAATCGACGCTTGCAGCTCTGGCAATCGAGCAATGATCTCGTCAAGGCCGTCAATCCACTCCTCAATGCTCGATCTCAACTCAGTAACTTCATCCTGCTCCATATCTGGCAACGCCTCTGTAAGTTCCTGAACATCTGCAATTTCAAGTTCGTCGAAAAGCTCCTCTACGAGATCCATGATCTTGTCTATGTTCTGCACCTTTGCCACTCCTTTCCAGTTTGACTTCCATACTGAGAGATGTTATCACAAGTTCGGCCACTTTTGTACAGGAAGAGAGTCATTTTCGAAAAACTCTTTTTATATCAATTGCAGAGGCAATCAGGTGTCTCTTCAACCCGAAAATGAAGTCTGAAAACTCTTGTCGCTAATAAAGCAGAGATTAATAGTGGTCTGGGAACATGACAAAAAAAGCGGCCGCAAGGGCCGCTTTTGAATCAAAATCGTTTATCTTTCAGGGAACCCGTAACCGATTGCCTCGTTCCACCAATCGGGATATGGAGATGACCTGAAATTAACATATCCGAGAGCATAGTTTCCAAGAAGTCTGTCTCCAAGCAGTTTCCATTCTTCAAACCACGCTACGGCATTCATGAAAGCGTAATTTGAAACAAGATCGATTGCTGCTTCGGGATCTGTTTCGTACATCTCTGTTGCCAGTTCGAGCATTTTTGGAGTAACCTTGTATAGAACCTCCAACTTCGGATTTCTGTAATTCCTGATATCCTCAATTGCCAGGTTGTAATGGAGTTCAGCCATCTGCTGCACGTAGGAACTGACCCACCAGCCGGAGTCTCTTCTGAACTCTTCATACCTGCTTCCAGTTTCGTAGAACTTCGGAAGCTCTCTCATGATAGGCCAAAGAGGAACGATGTAAGCTGTATCAGGTGCGCCGTAGCCGTACCAGGAAATGCCTCTGAAAGGCTCCGCGTAGGCAGAATTTGTCTGGCCGATGTGAACGTAGCAAGTTCTGTGCATGTTTATGCTTCTCTCCCAGGAGCCGGTCCTGCCTGAATTTGCATATCTGAGAGGGTCGCCCCAGGGTCCGGCGGCAAGTCCTACAGTAAGATCGTAATCCGTTCCCTGATAGTAATCGCCTTTGATAGTGAAAATATCGTGAACCGTAAGCAGTCTGTCAGGCTTGACAGAAAGAGGGAATCTTACATCGTGTGGGCTTAGACCCAGTGATGGAGCCACTAGATCAAATGCTCTCCACTCTCTTCTTGTAGCGTAAAGGTTGTCATTTGGAGCATAGATTTCGGCGACATTGAAGGGTTTGCCGGAATTGGGATCGTACCAGCCCTGCTCAACAGCAAAGGACACGATGTTTGGAGAAGCCATTACGTTGTCAGTATCTTCGAAATCGACTTCCATGATCCTTGCTCTGTTCGCAGCAACTGTGAAGTGATCGCTAGGAATTCTTACGCCAACCCAGATATCTCTTCCGTAAAACTCAACAATCCAGCACTCTTCACCGTCGGCAACGGTCATCGTCTCTCCGCCGCCACCAACAGTGCTCCATCCGTACTGCTCGACAAGGTCTCCCATGACTCTTACGGCCTCTCTTGCAGTTGCCGCTCTCTCAAGAGCTATGTCCTGGGCGGTCCAGCAGTCGATGATTCCCATGCTGTCTGTCCAGAGAACCTTTCTCACTTCCTTGCCGTAGTCTGTGCTAGTGTCGATGCTGAATGTCGACTCACTTACTGCAACTCCCTTTTCATTCATGAAGGAGTATCTCGAGTGGAAGTACTGGTAAGTATGGGCAACCTGAGGAATCTGTGCTATAAGAGTGCCCCTTGTACCAATATTGACTTCCGGGTAATTGCCGTAATCGATGTAATTGTGGGAATCGAGAACGATGTCTCTCATGGAACCTTCAGGCCAATCCATCGCCGGAATGATCCACAGACGGAAATCGGCGCTTGTGGAGTCATCGTTGTGTGTAATTATGGTAGTTCCGTCAACCATTGCATCCTTACCAACACCAAGGATTGTACACGCTACGGCGCTGCTTCCTAAAGTAATAAGTGCCACAATCAGGACTATTATTGCTTTCTTCATAAAAGTACATCACCCCAACTAGAATAAATTTGTTGTTGCTGAAAGAACTTTACAGCTTCAGTAATCTGACTCTGATCCCACCTCCCAGATGAAATGCAAGTTAGTCGAAGATCCTTAGGAATCCTGGTTATTCAAGGAGTCTAGGACTTCTCCCCACTCTTTAGGCAAACCTGTCCCGAAGTTAATCCTGTCTGCACAGTAATTGCCCACCAAATAATCTCCGAACTTTAGCCAGTCGGCCTGCCACGCAACCGCTGTGTTGTACGCATAATCACTTATGATTGCAAGTGCGGCATCCTTATCGGTCTTGTAAATTTCTGCGGCGTATTCCTGAAGGGTTGGCACTGTTTCATACACAACCTTCATCTTTGGATCTCTGAAGTTCCTGAGATCAACAATCGCATCACTGAATCTTAGCCTCGTCATTTCCTGCACATAGGTGCTGGTCCACCAACCTGAATCCCGCCTGAAGTCTTCATATCTTGATCCAACTTGATAGAATTCAGGGAGCTCTGCCATTGCTGGCCAAAGAGGTGTGTGATACTGTGTCCCGCCTCCACCGTAACCAAACCACACTACGGATCCAATTTCCGGTGGCAACCAGTTCTTGATTTGACTAATCTGTACGTAACAACTCAGGTAAATACCTATGGGTCTCTGCCTTCCTCCCACTCTGTAGCTTGCAAATGGATCGCCAAATGGTCCAGCGCCAATTCCTTTCGTAAGATCGAATTCAGTTCCTTCGTACCAATCGCCCGAAATAGTAAAGATGTCAAAGACAGTAAGCTTTTTGTCTGGCTTGACCCAAAGTGGGTAATGTACCTGACCGTATTCAAGGCCAAGTGAAGGCGCAAACCAGCTAAGAGCTCTCCACTCTCTGATGTTCATGCTCGTTCGAGGCGCATAGACGTCTGCAGGCCTGAAGGGTTCGCCTGAATTGGGATCGTACCATCCTTGCTCAACTGCATAGGAGATGAGGTTCGGAGCATACATAACGTTTTCCGCATCTTCGAAATCAACATCGCGGATTCTCATTGTATTTGCCCCAACAAATACACAATCATCGGGCATTCTTACCGCAACCCAAAGATCGCGTCCATAGAACTCGGCTATCCAGACCTCGTTTCCGTCAGTCACGTTGATGATTTCACCCGAACCATACCAACCGTAATTCTCGACAAGATCTCCCATTATTCGGACGGCCTCTCTTGCCGTCGTTGCTCTTTCGAGCGCGATATCTTGTGCTGTCCAACAGTCGATCATCCCTAGGGTATCTCTTAACTCTCTCCTACAACCCGCGGTGGATTCTCCCATTGCCACTCCCATTTCGTTTATGAATGAATATCTGGAATGGAAGTACGCATAGGTGTGCTCAACCTGCGGGATTTGTCCGACTAGAACCCCTCTGTCGCCAATCTCGACATTAGGATAGTCCCCGTAATCGATGTAGTTGTGCGAGTTGATTACGATATCTCTCATCGAACCTTCCGGCCAATCCATTGCCGGAATGATCCATAGACGGAAATCTGCAGATGTAGAATCGTCGTTGTGCGTAATTACTGTAGAGCCATCCGCCATTGCATCTTTACCCACACCAAAGATAGTACATGCAAGCGCCAATCCACTTAGCGTGATTACTACTGCCACAGCCAAAAGTCTTCTTACCTTAATTCCCATATCCTACCCCCTTTCGGATTGTGGAACCGTGTTTCCTGAATCGCCGTTCTGACCTCAGTTTTCAAATACTCTAGATTTATCTGCTTGCGATGGATCGTGAAGGTATTTCCCAGTACCGTTTTCCATGATTTCGGCGTATCCGGGGAACGAAACACTCATCGCCTTTTCCGGGAAGAATTGATTTAGCCAGTTGATGGCCTCCAGAGTTCCAGATAGATGCCTCCCGACTCTGTAGTCAAGAGGAGCTCCAATAATTGTGTTTCCTAGTGCATCCTGGAACCCTTCTTTGATGTCGTAGTCACAGTAAAGAAGACCCTTTTCCGCGGCAGTCTGAAGGAATTCATCGATACCTTCAACCATGAGGTCTTCTGTCATCTTCCCAACCACTCTGTCGATAAAGGGCTCAGGTGTCTCCATTAGCAAAGCAAGTGTATCGCTGAAATCTCCAACTTCTCTGTGAGTCAAGCCCCTCAGGTTCTTCGGCGAGGCTTCAATCTTCATGGGAAACTGTGTGGCGCTAAGCATCATTGCTGCCATCATTCCAATGTCCATCGAATCATCGTGCGCAACGTAAGTGCTCACAACCGGGTACATCAGGGAAGCTTCATGGTAATCAAAGAAGATGTCGATATTCTCGTTTCTGATTAGTTCCATAATTGCGAACGATATCCTTTCAGTAAGAGTACCGTTTTCTCGCCCCGGGAAGGTTCTGTTTAGGTTTCTGATGTCCTGGTAGGCGAGATTCTGACCCGATGGATAGTGAACGTATGTGAATGGATCGGGCCACTGATCTAGGGGATTCGTACCTCTGTCTCCGATTCTGTATTTCTGCTCTCCCCAAGGCGTCTCAACTGAGAAGTACTTGGGATAAGCATTGCCCAGCATTCCAAGGGTCGATGCACTCATATTTGCATGAGGAATAATGTAGACTTTTCCGCTTTCAACATCAATGTTCTCCATTATCACGTAAGCGGCAACCGTAGTAATCGGCTCATACGGATGAGTTCCCCCAAGAATGAGCATTGATCCTCCGGGAACTCCTGAATCATATATGTATATGGGAGTATCACCCCAGGTGCCCTTCAGGCTTGGAAGGTATTCACTCAACATTATCTTTTCGGTGAAGTCTTCAGAGACAACTACAGTCTCTTTGTAATGTCGAAGCTCCCAGAACTCGACTCCACCGAGAATCCCTAGAATACCTGAGAGGACAAGAAAGAGAATTTTTAGACTGATTGAATTCTTCATATCATTCAACCCCTCACTTGATCCCAATTATCCGGAGGATAAAAGTCATTATTACATAAGAATAGACAATGTCGTAAACCCAGCCCTTTCTTCTCTCGCGTTTGAACAGATTCCTAAGAAGCAGAAGGGCAAAAACACCGGTCATTATGAAATAAAGGTAATAAATCACTGTGTCAAGAAAAATTAGCATCATCTCACCCCCATCAATAAACCACAAGGAAATCTAGCTGGTTTGGGAAGATTAGCATCAACAAGCCAACTGCACCCATGAACAGCCATGGAATTGCTATTGCTTTCAGAAAAGACATATAGCTCCCTTCGTAACCCACCGTTTCAACCGTAAGCCTTCCAACGATTCGAGAAGGTGGCAAGCAGTCACCAAGGGGGAATAGAAAACTGAGCGCAGCAGCAGTCACAGTGACATTCAGTCCCATCGAGTTGAAAAGAAATATTATCGGCGTACCAAGAATAATCGCGCTTCCATAACTAAGCGCTCCTTGAGCAAACGGGGCGAAAACCAAAGCCGTGATATAGATGAATGCCATCGGAAGAGTAATAAAGGTTATTGCCAGAAGACCTTTCACTCCCGTTGCCGTCATTATATTCACAAGCACTCCAACGCTAATTACGGTAGCAAGAAGCGGGAAAACCTGATCGACGGTCTTCAACATGACTCCATACCATCTCCGGATCTTCAAGCGATCGCGATCCATCATGACTGCCACGAAAGCACAGATTAGGAAAGTAAGTGGCAATCCAATGACAGGTATATTGAATGCAGCGTATTGCATCAGGAGGATTATCACAATTAGAGCGGCAAACGGGAGAAGAATCTTACCCCAATTCATCCCTGTCGGCGGCTCTGGAAGCTCCTTAAGTATCTCTTCCTTTGATTTCCTCGAAGGTGTCTTGCTGAACCCAGTGTAGAGAATAGTAAACAAAGCAATTATTACTATAGGTACAAGCAGTACTACATTAAAACCAACATACGGCATGTTCGCCTGAGCGGCCATCAGCATCGCCCAGAGATTTATTGGCGGAGCAACTGCGGCAAGCATAGCGAACAGATAAATGAAAGCTGCGACTCTCTTCTTAGAGAACCCCATATAGTTCATTACGGAGGCCACCAAACCGCCAACCACAAATATGGACACACTGCCCGCTCCAGTCAGTGCACCCGGAATAATCAACAGTATTCCAAGAAGAACAAGCATGAACCATTTTCTGTCGTAGAATTTCTTCACTATCCAGCGAACGAGAGCGTTCATTGCTCCGGTCTCGGAATAGATGTTAATGAAGACCGAGGCCGTCAAGAATACGAGGCCAACGTCAAAATAAGTAAACATGCCCTCTACAAGTAGTCTGGAGGGGAAACCAAACCCGCCCACAAGTGCACCTACAATGGCTGTAATTACCATCGAGATTTCAGGCGACTTGAGCTTCCAGCTAGCTATTGCAAAGGTTGCAACCATAACAATTGCCACTATTGTCGTTTCAAGATACATCTAGACTCCCCCCGAAAGTAGCGAAATCATTTTCACCGTCGCTCACTCGCCTATTCGCTCTTGAACATCTGCTTGATGACTTCCATGAAGTCAATTGTGTTGTCAATCAAGGTAAGAGGAACATTGTTTTCCTGAGCAATTTTCGTGAATTTACCATCGAGATTACCGCTCTTCACTACTATTAGGTAATCAGCATAGGGAGCAATAGCATCAATTGACTGCTCGTCAGCGCTTCCCGGATTTCCTCTTCTCTCTTTACCCTCGATATGTGCCGCAATTATGTAGAGCCCCAATTCCTTTGCCTCGGCGATCATCTTGTTCAAGCGTGAGATTTCCTCCTCTATCGTTATACCTGAGGCTCCGAGGCCTTTCGCAGAAGATCCAATTATTACGAACAGCATTTTGTAATCTCTTGTAACTAGATCGTCGGGATTGTCTCTTAATGGCTCTGCGTTGTAATCAAAGTCCGTCTCTTCAATGGCTTTCGACTGCCAGATCAAGAGCCTTGCCATCTTTCCACCGGGACCCTGGCCAGCGTTAGTGAGAAGGAAAGGTAGTTCGCCCTTAACGGGCGCATCGCCACTAATAAGTGCAAATAGAGATGTAGTTGCCAGAATCGAGAAAGCAATAAGTACTAGCAGTGTCTTCTTCATGTTGTACCTCCTGGAAAAAAATAGAATAAGTGATAGGTTTCAATCGCAAGAACAGACGTTTGGGACTACATTCAAGTATGCATCCCTTACAGAAAGCATTTTCTGAGAAAGTTTACCACAATTCTTCGAAATACTCTTAGGCTTCATTTTGACAGTGAGAAACTATCTGAGGCAAGTATAGGTAATTATTGAGCAAATATTCTGATTTTCTTTGTCAGTCTAGTACGTAATCCAAATCAAAAATCTTAGACATGTAGAATTTACAACCTCTAAAGTCCTTCCATTTATGGCTTGGAGAAAAAAACTCCTTTCAGAGCACTTTGCGGAATTATTTACTTGGATTCCAAAGGGGAATCGGTAAACAATCGATGTCTTGCTCTCAAGAATTGGCACAACGAATTCACCAAAAAAAAATCCAAAAAATACATGCAGCAAGACTATCCCAGCCGGAGTTTCTACTATAGACGGAACAAACCAAGTTATTCCGAAAATCGCTCATTTAATCAAGAATGTCTTTGAGATTATCGCTGACTATCAATCGTGCTTCTGTTAGCTTTACAATTTCTTCGACAGTAACTTCTCTAGATTTTTCTCTGAGAAGTAGTCCTGCCTTAGTTGGCTGAATTACAGCTATTTCTGTCACTATTAGATCGACTGGTCTGTTTGAAGTGATAGGAAGTGAGCACTCCCTGACAATCTTCGGATTTCCCTTCGATGTGTGGGTCATTGCAACTATCACACGCTTTGCTCCAGTTACCAGATCCATGGCGCCGCCCATTCCGGGCACCATCTTGCCGGGCACCATCCAGTTAGCGAGAATCCCTCTCTCGTCAACTTGTAGACCTCCTAAGACAGTTATGTCAAGATGTCCGCCCCTTATAATTGAAAACGACATCGCGCTGTCGAAGATTGCAGAACCTGGCAGAGCTGTAATACATTGACCGCCCGCATTGGTCAAGTCTCTATTCTCCATCCCTTTTTCCGGAACTGGTCCCATTCCAACAATACCGTTCTCTGACTGAAAGTATATACTTACACCTGCAGGTAAATAGTTCGAAACAAGAGTGGGTATACCGATTCCCAGATTTACCAAATCTCCGTCGCGTAGTTCAGCTGCGATTCTTCTGGCAATCAGTTCTTTTGCACCAATCATCCGACGACACTCCCTACTGAAACATAATCAACAAGAACACCGGGAATATGAATCTCATCTGGAGAGATCGAGCCGACAGGCACAATCTCTTCCACTTCAACAATCACTGTGTTACAGGCAAGAACGATTAGTGGATTGAAATTCCTCGCAGTTAAAGAGAAGACCAGATTACCGAAGTAATCGGCCTTCTTCGCTTTCACAAGTGCAAACTCAGCTCTGAGCGGCAGTTCCATTAGATAATCTTTCCCATCAACTGCGATAATTCTCTTTCCTTCTTGAACCACGGTTCCAACACCAGTTGGCGTAAGAATCCCTCCCAGCCCAACGCCCCCGGCCCTTATTCTCTCCGCTAGAGTGCCCTGGGGAACAAGTTCCACATCCAGTTCTCCCTCAATCATTTGGCGTTGAGTCTCCGGATTTGTACCGATGTGAGAAACAATGACTTTTGCTGCACACTTGCCGACAACTATCTTTCCTATCCCTCTGTCTGGAAAGGAAGTGTCATTAGCTATTACAGTCAAACCCCGAGTTTTCCTTTCTACGATCCCTTGAATTATGTTGTCTGGAGAACCACAACCCAAAAATCCTCCTATCATTACAGAAGAGTTGTCAGCTACCGCTGATACGGCCTCGTCAATTCCTACCACTCTCAAAGAGACTCCTCCTTTGGCGTACACAGTTGAGGTCGGTGAAAAAACCCCTAAACATTACACTATCTTACCAAAAGCGCCTTAAAAGACCAAAGCAATTACCGAATTACAGGATTCAGAGAAGAGATAGTATGTTGGTAGTTAGTTTTCGGTGCAGTCTACCAGATTTTCAAGTTCCGCGTGGAGACCAGACTTCAGTTTGATCTTGCCTGGATAGAATCTGCAGTACTCTCCCATTTGCCTGAGTAGAATCTGATGAATTTAAGTGTTGTTCTGAACGCCATGTCGGCCATCATTCCAATCCAAGCACCAAATAGCCCTAGGTCCAAATACCTAACAAGCACAAAGCCAACAGGGAGCCGAATAAGCCACATCGCCACCAGGGATGCTTTCATAGGGAATGCTGTATCACCCATTCCTCTAAGTGCACCGGTCACCGCGTAATCGGTGCCCATAACCACTTGGAACAAACCGATTATTCTTACGGGAAGTCTTCCTTCTTCAATTAGCGCCGCTTCATTTGTGAAAATTGATATGAAGAGATCTGGAAAAAGGGTAATGGCCATTCCGATTATTGATGAAATTCCGAGGGCAATGAACCACCCCTGCCTTACCACACCAATAGACAACCTCCTCTTCTTTCCCCCATTGTATATTCCTACAAGCGCGGTAACGGCCACCCCCATTCCCCAAGCTGGCATGAAAGAAAGTGACTCAACTTGAATTCCTATTCTGTGAGCCGCGTACGCCTGGGGACCAGCAATGAAGAGGATATTCGCAAAAACCAGGACTCCAAACGAGAATCCAAAGTTTTCTACTGCAGCTGGCAATCCGAGAACGAAAATCTCTTTGATCAGCCATTTCGAAAATCTCTGAGGCCTTTTCGAAATTGATATCCTTCTGTTTCGAAACAACAGGATTACTATGATTATAGATCCGACTACTCTAGAAATAACTGTTGCGAGCGCCGCTCCAACGGCACCCATCTCAGGGAAACCGAATTTGCCGAAGATCATCGCATAATCAAGAAAGACGTTCAAGACGTTTGCGGCAAGAGCAACAATAAGCGGTGATCTTGTATCACCGGCTCCTCTCAGTGTGGCCCCGAGCACAATCATTATGCTCATTGCTGGAAAACCGGCCATGATAATTCTAAGATAGTTGCTCCCGTTCACCTGCATAAAGGAATCGCTGGAGGGAAAGAGCAGCGAAAGAAGGTTCTCAGAAAATAGTGAGCTAAATGAAAGGACGAGACCGGTCATCACACTCAGATAGATTGCGTGCCAGGCGATGAGATTCACTCTCTGACGATTACCAGCTCCATAGCTATTTGAAATCAAGACCATCGACCCTGTCGAAATAGCTACTAGAACTGCCTGAAAAATGAAAACTACTTGATTGGCAGTGCCGACTGCTGTCATTATTCTCCAATCATAATGACCAAGAAAAGCGGTGTCTGAGATTCCTAACAGCATTTGGAGGACGTTTTCTCCTATGGCTGGAAGTGCCATCACAAGAAGTGACTTTCTGATCTCCTTAGCTTCTTCAACATTGAGATAGGATTTTAGAAGACTGTAAGCCATCTACGCCTCCACAGTAAGGAATCCGTACTACTAAGTTTAGCATGTACGAACCAGCTCCGAAAGAGGTAATCCAAAATTGACGATTCAGTTCCTGATAATGATGAATAACTGGATAAACATGATAATTATGGAGACCATAATTAAATTTTATGATCTCTAGCTTGACTTATAATCTATATTATGTTATATTATTCAACATGTAAAGCATAAGCACATAATAATTTGTACGCTAATTAATATATATGTGCTTGTATTTAAATAGATAAACCCCTTGTTTAGAGATGTGGATTATTGTGGTGCACTGCACCACTCTTTTTTACTGGGAGACGATTTTCTGACAGCCTTCTCTATGATAGAATATTCTCTGTCTGGAAAACACCCTATTATGTAATTTGCAGCAAAGGAGGCCACATGAAACCGATAGAAGTTGAGAAGTTCTTAAACTCGGTTCTGGAACCAGAAAAATTTGATGATTACTGTCACAATGGAATTCAGATTGAGGGAGACCGAGATATCAAGAGGATTGTGACTGGAGTGTCTTTCAACGAAGCTTTTGTTGAAAAGGCTATACTCTCGGGAGCAGATGCCATATTAGTTCACCACGGGATTTTCGGTAAAGATTTCTTCAGACTCACCGGTCACTTGAAAAGAAGAGTTGACAAAGTGTTGCGTTCAGGGATTACTCTTATGGGTTATCACCTACCGCTTGATTCAAATATCCCTTACGGAAACAACTATGCTATATCGGAAAGGCTGGGGCTTCGGGATCTGGAAAGATTCGATGTTGGCCTCATTGGAAAGCTGTCGGAGGCGACGTCTGTTCATGAGTTTCGAAAGGTTCTTTCACTCCTGTTTCCCGATCAAGATATTGGTTGCTACAAAAACACTGATTTGATCAGGAGGGTCTGCATAATATCGGGTGGCTCTTCATCTTCCCTGAACAAACTTGAAGGTGTCGTTGACACTTTCGTATCTGGTGAAGTACGTGAGCCAACCCGAGAAATGTCAAGAGAAATCGGAATCAACTTCTTCTGGGTCGGGCATTATGCAAGTGAACGCTTCGGAGTAATGAATCTCGGACAGCTCTTGAAGGACAAGTTCTCACTTGAAGTAGAGTTCATTGAGCTTTACAATGAAGTTTAGTCATCCCTTTGAAGTTCAGTTTTCAGAATTCCCATTATGATTTCTTCATGGAATGCTCCATCCCTGAAGATTTCTTGCCTCAGTGTTCCCTCAATCTGGAAACCACATTTTAAATACGATTTGATTGCACGTTTGTTGAAGGAGTAGACGTTAAGCTTTGCTTTGTTCATATTCATCTGGTCAAAGATGAATATCAGAAGCGTTTTCATTGCGTCCGTTCCAAACCCTTTGTTCCAGAACTGCCTTCCGAGAAAAATCCCGACCGTTGCCACCCTATTCTTCCAGTCAACCTCGTTGATGCCGCATCCCCCAATGTATTCGTCATTTTCAATCTTCGAAACTGCGAAGTTATATGTATCCTTGAAGGCACTCTGAGAATCATACCACTTCTCTTCCTCTTCCAGCCTGAGAGGAAAGGGAATCCCAGGAACCAGCATTCTCCTAACTTCGTAATCGTTTATGTACTTGTGAGCAAGAGCAATGTCGCTCTTCCGATATTCCCTGAGATAGACTAGCCGACCCTTTAACACCAAACTCACCTCCATTTGAGATAGTATAACAAAAGAGGTGCCCACTTGGCACCTCTATGAAAAATTGCGCGGTTTTCTCTATTCTTCAGGAGCCTTTGTCACCACAAATATTCCATTTAGGACTAACCCTACGAGTGCAGCAAGTCCTATCCCTTCGAATCTCACTGGACCAATTCCTATTGCTGCACCACCTATACCAACCACAAGCATTACCGATATCACTATGAGATTTTTACCATCAACTTTCACCCTGTTTTCTATAAGTGTCTTCATTCCAACGGCAGCAATCATTCCAAACAGCAATATCTCAATTCCGCCCATTACTGCAGTGGGAATTGACTGAATCAGTGCTCCCACCTTCGGCACAAATGAGAGTATCACTGCAAATACCGCGGCTATCCTCATTACTACAGGATTAAAGACCTTCGTAATCGCAAGAACACCGGTGTTTTCACTATAGGTAGTATTAGCGGGACCTCCAAAGAAACCGGCAACAGCAGTGGCGATTCCGTCTCCAGCTAGCGTCCTGTGTATGCCCGGGTCATCATAGAATTTCTTGCCAGTGATGGCCGACACCGCAAAGATATCTCCGAAATGCTCTATTGTTGGTGCTAGCGCTACAGGAACAAGAACCGTAAGCGAGTAAATTGAGAACTTAGGAAGCACAAAGGAGGGAATCCCAACCCAACTTGCCTGATTTACCGCTTCGAATGAGACATTCCCCGTTACTGCAGCCACAATGTAACCCACGATTATTCCACACATAACGGGAATTAGCCTAGTAAATCCCTTTACGTAAAGTCTGACAATCACCGCTGTACCCAGAGAGACAACCGCAATCCACCAGTTGGAACTCGCCATACTTATCGCAGTTGGGGCTAGATTCAAGCCTATTACTGCAATTATTGTTCCGGCGACAGCCGGTGGGAAAATCTTCTCAAATTTGCTTACCCCAAGCACTTTAATTAGAATTGCGATTCCCACCTGAACAAGACCCGCTATCAATATTCCTCCCGTAGCATAGGCGATCATGTCGGGAGTAATCGCAAATCCTGCAGAAATTGCTTCCGGTACTGAACCGAAAGTGTCGGCCGCATTAGCGTGATAAAGAATGACGGCATTAATTGGAGCTATGTACGCAAAACTTGACCCGAGGAACACCGGTACTTTCCACTGTGTTAGCAGATGGAAAAGAAGAGTGCCCACGCCTGCAGTAAATAACGCCACATTTACGGGAACGCCAGTAAGGTATGGTACTAAGACCGTTGCCCCAAACATCGTGAACGCATGCTGCAGACCAAGTACAAGAAGTCCCCCTTTGCCCAGACCTTTACTTCTGTCTTCCTGCTCCCTCACTTCCTGATAAGCCGATTTTTCATTGCTCACAAGATCCCTCCTCTTATTATGAATTATCACCCAAAAAAAAGAGACCTCACGAATCTTCGTGAGGTCTCTTATCGGAGTCTATTACATTCACAATCTTGATTATTACCATCTCGATTGAATAAATTATTCGAGAGAGTGACATCCTGTTACAAAGAGGACAAAAGTGACTCCCGCACCGGTCGGTGAACAAAACAGTTCCACAGTCAACAATCGTTTCCGACATAGAAGTCACTCTCCAAGAAAAATCATCCATCGGTAATTGTATCACAAAGATGATCAATATCAACCACCGGCAACTCTACTCTAGATTTCTAAACAAACAGTCACCTAAAAAGACTAATGCATTGGCCGCTGGCTTTGTTATCTACAAAGAACCATAAAGCTTAACGAGATCGTGAAGATGTCTGCGCTCTTCCTCGATTATCTTCTTCAGTTCATTACTGTCGGGAATGAAGGAGGAAAGATCGGAATAGAATATGATGCTGTCCTTCTCCACTTCCATTGCGCTACTAATCGCCTTGTTCAAATTCTGTGGAACCTCGGAAGACTCGATTCGGGGGAAAATTGATATTTCGGCATAAGATTTGAGATAACCGACATTGTCGTCCCAGTCCTGCGTTGTTGAAGTCTTTCCCACATCCTTGAGAAGTTCTCTGAATTTGTCTGCGTGCTCTCTTTCCTGCTCAGCCAGCCTTAGAAAAAGAGCCTTGACTTCTCCAGAAGTTCTTTCACTGAGCTTTTCATAATATGAGTAACCCGCGCTTTCGATCTTCAAGGCTATACCTAGCATATCGCTTACTGTAAGCATTCGCTACCTCCTTCATTTCGTAATACTGACTTCATTGACACACTCCTAACATAAAAAAGGAAGAGATCAAAGACCTCCCCCCCCGACTATCAGAGACTATCGAACCCCCATTACTTACTTTCGTCTTTCTCAGAAACAATCTTAATGGTGATCCCCGTTCGCATCTCTTCGCCAATTTGAATCTCCACAAATCCAGGGACCATATATACCCTAGTACCCTGTTCTCTGAGGAATCTGGAAGCGATGGCAACTGCCTTTACTGCTTGATTCACAGCACCAGCGCCAATGGCCTGAAGTTCTACTTGCTCGTTCTTTGAGATTACCCCGGCTATGGCACCTGCTACCTTGTTCGGATTAGATTTAGAACTGACCTTCAGGATTTCCATTGAGATTTCCTCCTTTTGCAGGTAATTTCGCTGTAATTCTACCACAGAGGCCGCTCAATTAGCAAAAGTTTTAACATACTGTTCGCAAAAAGAAGGAAGAATCATTGTATTTGAATCTCTATAGATCCATTATCTCGGACTTAACCCTCGATATAGCGTCGAGAACTTCCTGTGGAGTTATTAATTCACCATTAACTTTACTCAGATGCTCAATTTTTGCGCCACGCTTGTTTAATCTGGACACTTCATAGAGAATTTGCCCAAGGTTCATCTCGGCAACAATTACGGCACTTACTTTTTTCAGGAGCTGCCTGAGTCTTGTACTTGGAAATGGCCAAATGGTAACAGGTTTGAAGAGTCCAACATTGATCTTGTCCTCTCTTGCCATCTTTACGGCCTTGATTGCGCTTCTAGCAACCGATCCATATGCTAGAACAAGTATTTCAGCATCCTCTGTCATATACTCATCATATATGACTATTTCATCACTGTGAAGTCTGATCTTGTTGTCAAGCCTTCTCAGCAGCCTGGCAGAATCAGATGGTGATCCAACAGGAAACCCCGACTCGTCATGAACAAGGCCGGAAACATGAAATCTCGACTTCCCCATCTTAACAAGTGGTGTGGCCATCATCTGATCATCACCTTCAAAAGGATGGAAGATATCATCTTCGGCCATTTCTGTCTCACCCACTCTTTGAACTTCCATAATTTCTGAATCATGTGGGAGATAAACACTTTCCCTCATATGACCCAGAATTTCATCCATCAGAAAGATTACCGGCGTTCTATATAATTCCGCATAATTGAAGGCGGTGATAATATACTTGTAAACTTCTTCAACATTTGAGGGGTAAATGGCAATAATCTGGTGATCCCCATGAGTGCCCCATCTCGCTTGCATGATATCTCCTTGAGCCGTCTTTGTGGGCATACCTGTTGAGGGCCCGCCTCGCTGTACGTTAACTATTACGGTAGGAGTTTCAGTCATAGCCGCGTACCCTATGGCTTCCTGCATCAGAGAAAAACCCGGACCACTAGTTGCAGTCATTGATTTCTCACCTGCGAGTGATGCGCCAATTATTGCTGCCGCACTTGCAATTTCATCCTCCATTTGAATGAAAGTTCCTCCAATCTTTGGAAGCTCTCTTGCCATAGTCTCTGCAATTTCTGTGGCCGGCGTAATTGGATAGCCGGCGAAAAACTTACATCCAGCCTTTATCGCTCCAAGTGCACATGCTTCATCACCCTGAAGCAGCATAAACTCACGCATTTTCTTTCACCGCCTCTATCTCATGAACATCGATCGCAAAATCAGGACAAGCGTTTTCACACATAAGGCAACCAATGCAGGTCTTATGATCAACTATCTGTGGCCTTCCCAGCTCACCCTTAGTGATCGTTTTCGTGGGACATATCCAATAGCATATGCCGCACTTCTTACACAGAGTGTGATTGATATTAACTTGAAACTGCTTCTTTTCGGCCATTATGTCCTCCTACTCAACATTATCATATTATTGAAAGGAATACCCCCGCAGCAACTGCCGATCCGATCACACCAGCGATGTTCGGCCCCATAGCGTGCATAAGAACGAAGTTTGTCGGATCTTCCTCCGATGCTACTTTCTGTGCCACCCTTGCGGCGGTTGGAACAGCAGAAACACCTGCGGCGCCTATCAAAGGATTCACTTTGTTCACTGAAAACATATTCATCAGCTTTGCGAATAGAATTCCCGAAGCAGTTGCTACAATGAAGGCAGCGCAACCCAATCCCAAAATCATTATACTCTCCAATGCAAGGAATATCTTCCCATCTGCCTTGGCACCTACAGACACGCATAACAGAATTATAACAGTATCTGAAATGTACTTTCCTGAAGCTTCAACCAGGCGCTTAGTCCTGCCGTTCTCTCTTAAAAGATTTCCTAACATCAACATCCCAACTAACGGAAGTGCCTGAGGAACGATCAGCGAAATCGCAATAGTTGCGACAATCGGGAAGACAATTCTTTCGAGCTTAGATACTTTCCTGAGCTTCTTTCCCATTGTTATCGAGCGTTCCTTCCGAGTAGTGAGAGCTCTCATTATTGGTGGCTGAAGAACAGGGATCAATGCAATATATGAATAAGAAGCTATTGCAATAATGGGAAGAAACTGGGATTCCAAAATGCTTGCAACGTAAATGGAAGTAGGTCCGTCGGCTCCACCAATGATTGCTATCGCTGCGGCATCTGCAATTGAAAATCCCATCCAGTTCGCTGCAAGAAAGGTAATGAAAATCCCTATCTGAGCAGCAGCCCCCAGAAAGAGTGTCTTGGGATTAGCTAACACGAAAGAGAAGTCAGTCACCGCTCCAATACCGAGAAATATCAAAGGGGGATATATTCCTAGCATCAATCCCTGTTGCAGAATCCACATAATGCCAGTGCCAGGAGTAAAAACTCCAGTGACCTCTGGAGGAATATTTGCAATTACCATTCCGAATGCAATTGGCACAAGAAGAAGCGGTTCAGCATCTTTCGCAACCGCAAGATAGACAAGAAGACCCGCAATTGCAAACATTACCCAATTCTCCCAGCTTACCGTGGCGAATCCTGTTTGTGCTAGATATCCCGAGATCAACGCTGCCATGATAGGCAAACCTCCAAAATAGTAAAGGCCGCGCACCCTCGGGCGCGGCCTGAAGTAATGATTATCTATTCTTCACTACTGCTTGAGCTGCCGATAACCTAGCCACGGGAACTCTGTAAGGAGAACAACTGACATAATTGAGACCCACAATATGACAGAATTCAACCGACGAAGGCTCTCCACCATGCTCACCACAGATTCCAACCTTAAGATCGGGCCTGGTTGAGCGTCCCTTCTCTGTTCCCATTTTAACGAGCTGTCCAACACCAGTTCTGTCCAACTTCTGGAATGGATCACTCTCTAGAATGCCCTTCTCCAAGTAATGGCCGACGAATTTTCCATAGTCGTCTCTACTAAACCCATAGGTCATTTGAGTAAGGTCATTTGTCCCGAAGCTAAAGAACTCTGCTTCTTTGGCTATTTCATCTGCAGTCAGTGCGGCTCTCGGAACCTCAATCATTGTTCCAACCTTGTATTCAAGCTTTGTACCCGACTCAGCAATCAGCTCCTCGGCCGCCTTAATGATTATCGATTTGACGTACTTCAATTCTTCTATTTCGACAATTAATGGAATCATTATTTCGGGAATGACTGATTTTCCTTCCTTCACTAACCGAAGAGCTGCTCCAATTATCGCCTTAGTCTGCATTTCAGCTATTTCAGGATAAACTACAGCAAGTCTGCAACCTCTGAATCCCATCATCGGGTTGAATTCATGAAGATCTTCAATAGTTGCCTTGAGTTCCTCATAGGTCATACCCATCTCTTCGGAAAGCTCTTTCACGTCCTCGTCATCTTTTGGAAGGAATTCGTGAAGAGGGGGATCGAGAAGTCTTATTGTTACAGGAAGGCCTTCCATAGCCTTGAATATTCCATAAAAATCCTCTTCCTGCATCGGAAGAATTTTTGCCAGAGATTTTTCTCTCTGCTCTTTGGTATTAGAGGTAATCATCTGTCGGACAGCAAAAATCCTGTCTTCCTGGAAGAACATGTGCTCGGTTCTCGTAAGACCTATTCCTTCAGCACCGAATTCCCGAGCTATCTTCGCATCATTCGGAGTGTCGGCGTTGGTCCTTATTCCGAGCTTCCTGATTTCGTCTGCCCAACTGAGAAGCTTTGCTAGAGGCCCTTCAAGACCCTGAGGCTTAACGGAATCCAGCTTGCCCATAAAGACTTCACCAGATGTACCATCGATACTTATCCATTCGCCTTCCTTTATAATCTTTCCATTCACCTTCATGACTCTTGTCTTCTGATCAACTTCAACTGCTTCACAGCCTACAATACAGGTCTTGCCCATTCCTCTGGCGACGACTGCGGCATGAGAAGTCTTGCCTCCAGTGGAGGTCAGAATCCCCTGGGAAGCCGCCATTCCGGCAATATCCTCTGGAGAAGTCTCCGGCCTAACAAGAATGACAGATTTGCTATCTTCTTTAACCATTCTTTCTGCCGTTTCTGGGTCAAAGGCAATTACTCCGGCCGCCGCTCCCGGAGATGCTGCTATTCCCTTTGCGAGGAGCTCTGCACTCTCCATAGTCTCTTTGGTGAAATAGGGGTGAAGAAGAGTCTCAATATGTTCGGGAGTGACTCTCATAACTGCTTCTTCTTTGGAAATTCTCTTTTCATCAGCGAGATCAACCGCGATCTTGACGCTTGCGTAAGGAGTCCGCTTTCCATTACGAGTCTGAAGCAAATACAGAACCCCGTGTTCAACAGTAAATTCAATGTCCTGCATGTCTCGATAATGATTCTCCAGTTTGCTGAAGATATCTAGCAACTGATCGTAAACTGCCGGATTAATATCCTGGAGTTTTGTTAGAGGGAATGGTGTACGCGTTCCGGCAACAACGTCCTCTCCCTGAGCGTTAGGCAAATACTCTCCATAAAATTGCTTCTCGCCGGTATTAGGATCTCTCGTGAATGCAACTCCCGTTCCACTATCTTCTCCCGTGTTGCCAAAAACCATTGCCACAACGTTAACCGCAGTTCCCAGGAGTTCTCCCTCTCTTATTCCATTGAGGGCACGATACTTTATCGCCCTTTCATTCATCCAACTTCCAAATACTGCGTCGGTAGCCATCCACAATTGTTTCCAAGGATCCTGAGGGAACTCTTTGCCAGCCTTCTTGTAGACCTCTAAATATCTCTTGACAACCTCTTTCATATCTTCTGCATCGAGTTCCGTATCAAGTTTCACGCCTTTTTCCTTCTTGATGCTCTTCAGTGCTCCTTCGAACTCGGAGTGCTCGATTTTCAGAACAACGTCTCCGAACATCTGAAGAAATCTTCTATAGGCGTCGTAGCAGAATCTGGGATTGCCTGACTCTCTGATCAAACCATTTACAGTGTCATCATTGAGACCAAGATTCAGAATCGTGTCCATCATGCCAGGCATTGAGATTGCCGCTCCTGACCTCACCGAAACAAGCAATGGTCTCTCAGTAGAACCAAATCCCTTTCCGGTTTCTACTTCCAAAAGCTTTACAGCTTCTTCTACTTCATTCTCCAGGCTTTCTGGATATGTATTACCATGCTCGTAGTAGTACTTGCAGACCTCTGTGGAAATAGTGAAGCCCGGAGGAACAGGTATCCCTATCTTAACCATCTCGGATAGGTTTGCTCCCTTTCCGCCAAGAAGATTTTTCATCTTCGCGTCGCCTTCGGCCTTCTTCTTTCCAAAATAGTACACAAATTTCTCTGACACTTTGTTTCCTCCCTTCCTGAAAGCATATTCGACTGATTATATCATAGCAAGCCAGACGGGGTGTCTACCTACAACGCCACTGAGAAGGTCTGTTTCGTTGGCTTCAGTGAACATAGAAGCCGCCACAACATTGCGAAATTAATCATTATTCAGCCGGTACAATAACAAAGCCGCCCTGAGGCGGCTCTCTAAATCCAATATGAACTAACTTAATCTATCAGACCCAATCCCTTAAGGAATCCTTCGGCAACTTCATCTGGCTCATAACCACCGGCGTCTACCAAATAATTCAACCTGATCATTATTGGTTCTGTAAGATACACGGATATTGGTCTCAAGATCTCTTCTATCTCGGGATTGTTATCCAGTACTTCCTTACGTACAGTAACGGCAAGATTGTATGACGGGAAGAAATTCTTTGTATCTTCGAGTACTAGAAGATTGTATTTCTCCAGCTTTCCATCAGTTGAAAAGACCATGGCAACGTCTATCTGATTCTTGTCAAGTGCCTCATAGGTTAGCCCTATCTCCATTGTCTTAACTTGCCTCTTTTCCACAGCAAAACCGTATGTCTCACTCATCGGCCAGAACCCATCATCTCTTTCGAGGAATTCGTATACGATTCCAAAAAGCAGATCTGGGTTTTCATGCGTAAGTTCTGCAAGATCTTCAAGAGTTTGTAGTCCATGCTCAGCAGCGAAATCCCTTCTTACAGCCAAAGCGTATGTATTATTGAAATTGGCCATGTCAAGCCATACGATTCCATTTTCAAGATCCTCGGCCTTCACAGCATCATAAAGAGCAAGGGGATCTCTAATCATCTTTTCATGACCTAAATATGTGGGCCAGGCAGTACCCGTGTAGTCAGCATAAAGATCAATCTGCCCGGTCTCGAGTGCACTTCTTGCAACAAATGAACTCATTCCAAAATTCTCGGTCACTCTAAACCCTGCATCTTCCAGAAGTTGCGAAATCATGCTACTGACGATATACTGTTCCGTGAAGTTCTTTGCTCCAACATTCAGCCTTGTCTGGCCAAACGACATAGCTGTTGCCATTAATACTACCAGCGCAATTAGAAATAGTCTCTTCAAAACTAAACACCTCCATGTTTCCTATGTTCTGAGGCCTTTCGAAGTAAGAGCCTTCTCCGAAAAACCTAGGATTATATCTACTGCTATCGCCAGGAGCGTCACAGGAATTGCTCCTGCAATTATCATCGGACCCTTTGTCATACGAAGTCCTGTGAAGATAATTTCTCCGAGACCCCCCGCACCAATTGATGCGGCGATAGCGGCAGTACCGATATTTATTGTTGCCGAACTTCTAATTCCCGAAAGCATTGTTGGAACTGTTACAGGCATTTCCACCTTCCACAATATCTGCCTGTTAGTCATTCCCATTCCTTTAGCAGCCTCTTTCATCTTCATCGAGACATTCATTAAGCCTGAAGCAGTATTGAAAACTACTGGCACAAGACTGTAAAGGAACAGGGCAACAACGGCAGGTGCGGCTCCAATTCCCATGAACAGAAAGACAAGAGCGATCACTGCGATACTGGGTACGGCTTGAGTTGCTCCTGTGATCGAAAGAACCAGGTTACCGGCTTTTCTATGACCTGGCCTGGTAACGAAAATTGCAATTGCAACTCCCGCCACTACCGCCATACTCCAGGAAGCGAGGAATATGAAAATGTGTTCAAGAAACCTTTCCATAATATAACTAGAGTTCTCGACCATATATTCTATGACTTCCATAGCCTCACTCCTCATCAGATGATTCATAAGAGCCTACTAGGTTCACAAGGTCTCTGAACCTCAAGATGCCAAGTAGCCTCTCTTTATCATCTACTACCGGTAATGAGGAAAGCCCGGTATTCATGATCAAAGACATCGCCTCCATCAAATTCGAAAGAGGTTGTATGGTCTCGATCGATCTCAAGTACTTCTTCAATGGTTCTACATCAGACGCTTTGTTAAGCTGTTTCAGCATCACATAGCCCTTAAGCCTCTTGTTACCGTCGACAACGTAGGCAAATTTCCTTCCCTCATTGTTTAGGAAATCCTTTGCCTTCTTCACATCGCAGTCACCTGCATCTTCGATCCACTTTCCACCGGGAACGTAGGTCTCCCTTACTCGCACAAGTTCAAGACCCTTCAACGCTCTGTCTGCACCAAGAAGATCTTCAACAAACTCGTTAGCCGGTTCCTGAACCACCGTCATGGTGTCGGCATACTGAACTAGCTTTCCGTTGTCTAGAATAGCTATCCTATCACCCAATTTGATCGCTTCTCGAATATCGTGAGTAACAAAGATAATCGTCTTCTCGATCTTCGACTGAATCTCGAGAAACCCGTCCTGAAGTTTTTCGCGATTAATAGGGTCTATTGCCCCAAAAGGTTCATCCATAAGAACTATCTTGGGGTCAGAAGCCAGACCTCTCGCAACTCCTACTCTCTGGCGTTGACCACCCGAAAGCTGGGCTGGATATTTCTCCGAATAGTCGGAAGGTTCAAGATTAACCAGATCCAGCAAATCAAGAACGTGTTTCTTGATTCTTGACTCATCCCACTTCATTAGTCTGGGAGTAACGGCAATATTATCGAAAACGGTCATGTGAGGAAAGAGTCCAATCTCCTGAATCACATAGCCAATGCTTCTCCTCAATTTGATGGGATCAATTTCGTCAAGAGAAGTCCCGTCGACAATGATTTCCCCGCTTGTCTTTTCAATTAATCTGTTGATCATCTTCAGAGTGGTTGTCTTTCCGCAACCAGAAGGACCGATGAGTATTGTAAGTTTCTTATCTTCAAATGATATGTTCAGATTGTCCACTGCTCTCAATCCGACTTCATATTCTTTAACTACGTTCTTGAATTCTATCGACATCAATCTCCTCCTCACTTATCCCGTTCAATTTTCAGACCTTTAGGAGTAATGGCCTCTTCCAGAGCCAGCAAACCGTAGTTCATTCCTATTCCCAATGCCGAGACAATAATCGCTCCAAGAAGAACCATATTGAAATTCGATCTTCCGAGTCCGGAGAAGATGAAGTATCCGAGCCCTCTCGCACCTATAAGATAGGCGATAGTCGCGACACTCACACCCATAACCGCCGCATTTCTAACACCTGCCATGATAATCGGTATAGTAAGTGGAAGTCTGACTCTGAAAAGTATTTGGCTATTAGTCATTCCCATGCCTTTGGCCGCCTCTATCATTCTGGGATCGACCGAATTCACTGCCACCACTGTATTCCTTATGACAGGCAGGAAGGAATAGATCACTAGAGCAATGACTGCCGGTGTTACACCAATTCCCGCTTTCAGCGGCGCCAGCAAGACCACCATGTAACCGAAGAGGGCGAGACTGGGAATCGTCATGAGAATTCCCGCTCCGTAGAGAGCTATCGATGAAACCTTCTTGTTTCTTGAAACGATTATTCCAATTGGTACGCCAATCCCAATTGCAATCGGTACCGCTATCGCAATAATCTTTATGTGATTAAGCAGCTCTATCAGCACCAGGTCGTAGTTTCTTGCCAGATACTCAAAGAAACCCATACACTTCTCCTTCCAAATCTTCCGACAAAAAGTAGGTGAACGGAATGATTAAGACCTTCCCCAATAATTCAGTATTAACTTTCAGCTTAAGAATTATTCGTTACTGAGCACACAATATAGACAGGACAAGATCTTAATCAGGAATATTAAGTCACTAGACTCACAACAACGCGTCTATTATAACACAGAACACGATTGAATTCTTAGTTAGACAGACTCTCATTGGGAATTACATATTAGCTTGGAAGTGCTGTTCACGAGAAGTACAACTATGCGGCAAGTCGTATAGGGTTTGTTACTACTCAGAACTGATCTTTCTGATGAAAGTCATTTGACTTACGATAACGATGATAATCAATCCAATTGACATAAGGCCAATGCTCCTCAGACTGGCCCAAATTTGAAGAAAATACCCCCCTATAAGCGGACCGACACCGAAGATAATGCCTACCATCGACTCATGTATCCCTCCCTGCTTTCCATGATCGTCATCTCGAGAATTCAGCCCATAGAATATCGCAAATATGTAAGGCACCGCATAAGTCGCGCCTGAAAAGAGAGTCGCCAGGAAGAACGTCAGAGCGGTTTCGGGCAGAAAAAAGGTCAGTAGTGCAGCTCCAAATACGGCAATCATTGTTAGAAAGGAAATTCTAGGACTGCCAACCCAAAACCGGAAGAAACTCATGAAAACAAAGGACAGAAAGACTCCGATGTTGGCACCTACGGTCAAGAACCCGACATTCTCCAAAGGTATCCCAGTTGATGAGATTAGTTTTGGAAAAAGCGCCATTCCACTAGTATAGATAATTCCTGCCAGTAGAAAAGTGAATCTATATACTCTTCTGTACTCCTTAATCTTTGGGAAATCTATTTCGCCAAGAGAATTCTTCAATCTGTCGTGGAATGGACCGGGAAGAATTTCACCGTATCTCTTGATGTGTGATCTTATATGGAGAGTTCCAATCAAACAGAGCGTTATCCCATAAGAAAACACCGCTACCGGGTGTTTTTGAATTAGAAAAGGGCCAAATGCCATCCCAACAACGTTTCCTGCGCTCCAAGAGAGAACGAACCGGATGACAGTCGCCGCAGGATCAACCCCAGCAGCTTTCTCCGACTTAGAAAGCAAGCCTTCAATTGACGGGAAAAAGAAGCCGAAAAAGACGTTCATTCCGATTACCGATATAACCAGATGGATGGGAAGAGCCCAGAAGAATCCGAAGGCAAGTGATATCGCCATCAAAAACATGCCATTCGACAGGCTTCTCTTAAAGCCGACTTTGTCCCCCATCCTGCCAAATATCAGAGCAGAGACTACATAGAAAGCACAGCCTAGAAAGTTAATTAGACCTATTTCTATATAAGACAGCCCCCAATCTGCAGCCTTAGTGTTGATGGCCGAAGTCAGAAGGTAAAGAAGTATGGAGAACGAAAACGCATAGAAGTTGAACGCGTGAAAGTATCTCTTCATTTTTGAACCGCCTTTCAATGATCCTGACACGAAGAACCGCAGCTTCACAAATCACATACATTCTACCCCAATCACAGGAAGACGTGGCAACTGTCATTCTTCAATAATAGCATTCAAGATTTCTGGCTTTTGCCTCTTGGGTGTCACCAGAAAAACCAGATCAGTATCTCTCCTAAAAAAATTTGACTACCATTCTTGAGCTTCTCAAAATGGACAACCGTTGTGACAAAAAAAAGGAGGCCTAAGGCCTCCAACTACTCTTGACTTATGCTTCTACTGCTCAGCAACCTTCAGAAGGATTTCCTGTTCGGCCCAGGCGAGTCCTTCTTCGACGGTTCTCTTCTGGTTAATTACATCTCCAACCATCGTTCCGAGAACAGTCCTGACATCGTCCCAAAGAGCAACATTCGGATCTACCGAGCCAAATGGAATCTGGCTGATAGGAACTAGGACAGTCGGGTTCTGTTCTTCATATGCTTTCCACTGAGGGGTCGTCAATGCAATTTCCGTTACCGGCATGTATCCAGTTTTAACTGACCAGTAAGCCTGGATCTCAGGGCTTATAAGGTACTTCATGAACTTCCAGGCAGCAGACTTTTGCTCCGGTGTGATACCTTTAAACATAACGACATCCGTACCAGCAAAGGGCGGTGCCTGAACTTCCCACATCGGAACTGGTGCCCATGCCCAACCATGCTTTCCTCTTGAACCGGAATCGACATAAGAAGCGGAAGCGATTGTTTCAACAAACATGGCAATCTGGCCATCACCAAATGGCGCATCAAGATATCCTCCCTGGAAGAGAGCGACCTTATAAGTGTGAGCCATGTCATACATTAATTGAAGGGCTTCCTTAGCTTCAGGAGAATTTATAATGACCTCTACCGAACCATCTGGCTTTATCTCAATTGCTTCGCCACCATTGGCTCTCAGGAATATCATGAAATGATCAATTGTAGTTCTGAAGCCAAAGCCGTACTGATCAATCTGTCCGTCGTTATTTTTATCCTCAGTGAGCATCATTGCTGCAAAAAGGAGATCATCCATTGTCTTAGGAACTTCCAGACCATATTCCTCAAAGAGGTCTGTATTGTAGTAAAGGACATATGTGCTCTTGTTGAAGGGAAGAGCGTATACTGTGTCGCCCCAGGTAACCATTCTCTTGAATGGACTCCAGATGGCCGCCCACTCTTCATCGGTCAATCCCGTTTCAGGATCAGCAATCAACGAATCAAGTTCTTGTACAGCATTTCGAGGAATGAGTCTTGCAGTCCAATTTCCATAAGCCTGAGACAGAGCTGGTAGAGTATTACTCTCCGCACTGACCAGGAGTTTCTGCTGCAAAGCACTGTAATTTCCCACATAAATGGCTTCTACCACAATATCAGGGTTTGCCTCATTGAAAGATGCCACGATTTCATTGACTGTGGTTCCCTGGGCACCACCCATCGCGTGCCAAAACTCAATCTCCGTCACAGCAAAGGTGAATACTGCAAAAGAAACGATAAGAAGTGCAAGAATTAATCTTTTGCGCATTTCCCTACCTCCTTATAAGAAATGTTTAATTGACCTAATTATACCACTACGCCCCACTCAAAAAGAACCTCTCTTACCTTCTCGAAAGTCTCATCAATACTGCCTGATGTCGAGACCTCAGCATTGACTCGCTCCTTCATTGAATCAAGGTGAGACTGTGAATGGAGTATAGACTCCGCTCGGACCCTGCTCATTCCTCTCTTCATGAGTCTCTCAACAGAAGATTTATTCGTACATTCAAACCAAATGACTTTGTCGCAATAGTCAGCAAGCCCTATTTCGTGGATCAAAGCCCCATCGATTATACAGAGCTTCGAATGGCATCTCTCAAGAGCTTTCAATGCCTTTCGTCTAATAACCGGGTGAAGTATTTCATCCAATTTTTGCAGGAGTTTGCTGTCTTCGAAGACCTTCTTTGAAAGCTTTTTTCTGTCAACTTTGTCGCAAGTAAGAATGCTCTTCCCGAAAGAGTCAACTATCTGCTTTTTCTCTTCTTCCAGCGCATCGTGGCCAAGCTTATCCAGGGAGATTATTTCCGCACCGAACCTTTCAAAACGCTCGGCGGCAGTAGACTTACCACTGCCCGCCTTTCCCACAAAGCCAACCACCATTACAGCAGTTTCTCTCCCGACTCGATGACATTCAATACTGCTTTGGAAATATCGCTATTCGCGCTTTCCAGTTTCTTTCTCTCATCCGGGCTGATCACGATGATGTCCGCCTCGATCTCTTCCATTTCTCCGATCTTCTGAAGAAGGTCCTCGGATTCGACTGAGACTATTACAAAGGTTGGTATAGGTTCTCCAGTAGTGAAATACACTTCCTCGACCGAAAAACCCTCGATAATTTTCATAAGCTCAGACTTCATAACTCAAACCTCCAGGAGGTTTTCTCCTCATATCTATCCCTTACTTCCTCGAATCCTTTTCTTCCCATAAAAGCATATGTCAATTTCTTTCCTAACTCTACTCCAGGCTGGTCATAAGGATTTACTTTCAGCAAGAAACCCATTAATGCAGTCTGTATTTCATAGGAGACGATGAACTCACCGACATGAGCTTCGTCTATCTGTGGAAAAGAAATAGTGATGTTGGGTACTCCGTTCGCAGCAAGTGCAATCGATGTTCCCCTTAGCTCCGCATTAAGTAATTCTCCAACCTCAACTCCATTGAGATAAGACAAAGCTTCGATGTCCGAATGTATGAACGGTATTGTAAGCTGGTTTCCAAAATCCTCTACCTTCAAGAGCGTCACTATCTTGTCTTTAGGCCCCTCATTGTATAGTTGAACTTGAGAGTGCTGGTCGATTGCACCCAGAGATTTCGCTGGAGTTTGCCCTGTATGAACGATTCTTCCGGAGACATCGAATTTCTTTCCCAAAGACTCTGCCCATAACTGTCTATACCAGTCGGCAATAGTGTATAGTCTGTTTGAATACGGCATCATTACTGAGATATTGTGCCCTTTTTTTAGATAAGCATAGTGTATTAGCGCACTTACAGCTGCAGGGTTTGATTTGACGTCATCTCTGAGATATCTTTCCTTTCCAAACCTAGCCCCCTCGTATAAAAGACTTATGTCAATTCCTTCCGCAATCGCCGAAAGCAAACCTACGGGTGTTAAAACGCTAAAACGACCCCCTACATCTTCCGGAATAGTGAGGGTTCTTATACCCTCTGCGTCTGCGATTTGTCTGAGTACACCCTTATGTTTATCGGTAGTAAATATGAAATGGTCTTTAATAGGAAGATCGAGTTTTTCAAGTAATCCTCTAACGATGAGATAATTCGCCATGCTTTCAGCAGTAGTCCCGGACTTCGAGATAACGTTGAATATAGTGTTTTCTAGATCCAATTCTCCTAACACAGATGCAATCATATCAGGATCTACATTGTCGAGCAAGAACACTCTGGAGTTCCCGTCTCGCTTCTCCTTAACGTAAGAGTTCCAGCTAACCGGTTTCAGTGCGGAGTGCAAAGCCTGATTACCAAGTGCCGAGCCTCCAATTCCAATTACTACGAAATTGTCGAAATGTTCCAGCCAAGATCTGTACGCCTTGACTTCTTCAAGAATTTCATCGCTTTCAAGAATTCGCAGAAAACCGGGCAGTGGTTGAAATACTCTTTCAAAATTCGTAGAGAGCGTCTTCGAAATATCTATCATTTCATCAAAAGAAAGCCCGCTTTCAAGGGTCTCTTTGAACGCAAAAGAGAAATCATATTTAAGCATTCCTGCAACCTCCGTCAATAAGTAATTAAGGTCTCCACTTTGTGGCCTGAAAGCCTCTTTCTTGGATTAAGAAATCCCAATTCAGCCAGGCATAGAATTCCAACTACTTCTCCACCACTATCTTCAATGATACGAGCAATTGCCTCCATAGTCCCTCCGGTTGCGAGAATGTCGTCTACTATCAGTACCTTATCACCATTACATATCGCATCCACATGCATTTGAAGAGTCGCCTTTCCATACTCAAGTTCGTACTCTATCTCTTTAGTCTTGTAAGGAAGCTTTCCTGGCTTTCTAACAGGTACCAGTGCTTTTCCCATTTCATAAGCTAGAGGAGCCGCAAAAATGAACCCCCTGGCTTCAGGAGCTACCATGATATTGAAATCAATCTTCCTTGCCCGTTCCGACATTTGCAGTATGCACTCTCTGAAAGCCAAAGGATCCTTTAACAATGGAGTGACATCTTTGAAAACCACACCTTCCTTTGGGAAGTCCGGAACGTCACGCACAAAGGCTTCTAGATCCATCTAATCTCCTCCTTATACAGCTCCTTGGACATGGGTTATTTTAACACAGGAATCAGCCCATTTCTCTAGGTGCATGTTATAATGCATGTGTGAAATAAATAACATTCTTTCCTCAAAGGAGGTGCAAGGTTTGTCTCAAGTAAATTGCCCGGATTGTCAGAAGCTTTTTGAAGAACTTGATGAGTATATTGATTCTGTCAAAGGCAACACGGGTGTTTTAATTAATGTACTCCATAAGGCGCAAGAAATCTTTGGATATCTTTCGGAAGAACTGCAACAACACGTATCTGAGAAACTCGATATTCCTTTAAGTCAGGTATATGGAGTTGTGACTTTTTACAATTTCTTCAGTATGAAGCCAAAGGGAAAGAACCAGATAAAAGTCTGTCTAGGAACCGCCTGCTATGTCAAGGGTGCCGATAAGATACTGGAAAGGCTCCGGGACGAACTGGGCGTTGAGATGAATGAACCGACCTCCGACGGACTCTTTTCTATTCACGCCGTTAGATGCCTCGGTGCCTGCAGCATGGCTCCAGTGGTTTTGGTAGGCGAGGATGACTATTTCGGGAGAGTAACCCCTGATGAGGTTTCAAAGATATTAGGCAAATATAGGAGGGCCGAGTGATGGCAAAGATTAAGAGCCTTGAAGAACTTATGAAAATCAAAGAGAACGCAATGAAGGGTCTTAAGATGCGTGACTCAGGCAAGAGAGGAAAAGTAATCGTGGCAATGGGAACTTGCGGGATTGCCGCAGGTGCAAAGGATACGTTAAGGGCGATAGTAGACTCACTTGAAGAGAAGGGAATTGAGGATGTCGCTGTCGTTCAGTCCGGCTGTTTTGGTCTCTGCGATGTTGAGCCCACAATTGAGGTTCATCTCGAGGGATCAGAGCCGATAATTTATGGCCACGTGACCCCCGCTCAAGCAAAGAGAGTGGTTGAACAGCACATTGTCGGCGGTAAAGTAGTCGGAGATCTTATTGTGAAAAGAGGAGAACTATAACGAAGAGGTGATTAAGGGTGCCCGCTGTTGAAAACACGGTGCTTATTTGTGCCGGAGGAGCTTGCATTTCTGCAGGCGAGAAGAGCGTAAAAAACGTATTTGAGGAAACCCTGAAAAAGTACTCATTGGAAAGCGTAGTCAGGGTGGTAGAAACGGGATGTATGGGTGCTTGTGACCTCGGACCCATTTTGGTGATCTATCCTGAAGGAGTATTCTATCAGAAGATCACGGCAGAAAATGCAGCTCGTATTGTAGAAGAACATATTCTTAAAGGACGAGTAGTAGAAGATCTTTTGTATAAAGGCGACTCAGGAAATCTTACTGAAAAACCTCAGGAAGAGCTTCCTTTTTTCACTGAGCAAGTGAGAATCGCAACGAGGAACTTAGGAGTGATTGATCCTCTTTCAATAGATGAATATATTGCCAGAGATGGCTATTTCGCACTACATAAGGTCCTTTCTGAACTAAGTAGAGAAGATGTTGTAGAGATACTGAAGAAAAGTGAGCTCAAGGGACGCGGTGGAGCGGGATTTCCGACTTGGATGAAGTGGGATCTGACGAAGAAAGCACAAGGCGACACGAAGTATGTAATCTGCAACGCTGATGAGGGCGACCCTGGAGCCTTTATGGATAGGGCGGTTCTTGAAGGTGATCCTCACACAATTGTAGAAGCTATGACAATAGCTGCAAGAGTAGTCGGAGCTCAGAAGGGATTCGTATATGTTAGGGCTGAGTACCCTCTTGCAATAGAACGGTTGACTCACGCGATGAAAATGGCCAGAGAGTACGGATTTCTTGGCGAAAACATTCTCGGAACTGGGTTCTCGTTTGATCTTGAGATAAGAATTGGAGCAGGCGCGTTTGTCTGTGGTGAAGAGACGGCTCTCATAAACTCAATTGAAGGCAAGAGAGGAATACCCAGAGTGAAACCTCCCTTTCCTGCAAGTAAGGGGTTATGGGGAAAACCAACTCTGCTTAGCAATGTGGAGACCTACGCTAACATTCCTCCGATTATCACAAATGGCGGCGAATGGTTCAGTCAGTACGGAGTGGATGGTTCCAGGGGGACTAAAGTCTTTGCTTTGGCTGGAAACGTAAAGAACACAGGTCTCGTCGAAGTTCCCATGGGGATCACACTTAGAAAGCTGATCTTCGATATTGGGGGAGGCGTCCCTGGAGGGAAGAAGCTGAAAGCTATTCAGACCGGAGGTCCTAGTGGAGGATGCATACCCCTAGAATTGATTGATACACCAATAACATACGATAACATGAAAAAACTGGGCACGATAATCGGTTCGGGTGGAATGATCGTTATGGATGAAGATAGCTGCATGGTTGATGTTGCCAAGTACTTCCTGGAGTTCACTGTGGAGGAATCTTGCGGTCAGTGCACACCTTGTCGTGATGGAACACGTAGAATGCTAGAGATTCTTGAAAGAATAACTGAAGGAGAAGGTACTATGGAAGACCTTCAACTTCTGAAAGATCTTGGCGATAATATAATGTCGACTTCACTTTGCGGGCTTGGACAGACTGCGCCACAACCAGTGATATCAACAATGCGATATTTCTGGGATGAGTATGAAGCTCACGTGAAAGAGGGAAGATGTCCGGCAAAGAAGTGCAAATCTTTGATGCGGGTAGTAATTGATAAAGACAAATGCGTTGGTTGTACCGCATGCGCCAGAGTCTGTCCCGTTGAAGCGATAAGCGGTTCAGTAAGAAAACCTCACGAAATAGACTCAGAAATCTGCACAAGATGTGGGAGTTGTTTGGCCGTATGCAAATTTGGGGCGATTAGCAAAGTTTCACCATAAATGGCTTTCCGGAACCCCCTTAGTGGGGGTTCTTTTGCTACTTACAAGAGGGTTGAAGGGAGGAATTTGTATGTCTGCAGAAAATGTCCGTGAAATCGTAATTGATATCTATGATAACATTAGCAGCCAGAGCCTTGAAAAAGGCGATGTGCTTATAAATACTCTTCACGCAATTCAAGATCACTTTGGCAACTTCATACCAATCGAAGCAGCTGAAGTTATGAAGGATCTGACGGGATTGCCTCTCTCAAGAATTTATGAAGTTCTTACTTTCTATACTATGTTCTCGACTCACAAGAGGGGAAAATATGTAATTCGAGTCTGCAAAAGTCTTCCATGCCATGTGACCGGAGGACAGGCAGTAGTCGACTCCTTAAAGAACATTCTGGAAATTGATTTTGGCGAGACTACCACAGATGGCTTGTTTACTCTTGAGGAGACTAGTTGTCTTGGACTCTGCGGAGTATCCCCGGTAATGATGATAAATGATGAGGCTTACGGAAACCTTACTCCAAAAAGAGTCTCTGAAATTATAGACGGCATCGTCTCGAAAGAGAGGAGTGAGTAATTGTGAGTAAACCAATAACCGTCCTCGTATCAATAGACTCGAACAGCTTGGTTCTCGGTGCCAGACACTTCAAAAATTATTTGAGCACCCTAGCGGAAAGATACAATTTGAATTCCATGGTTGAAATCCTGGAGACTGGATCTTTTGGAGATTATGGAAGAGGAGTTCTTTTTCTCATTCTCCCAGACAATGTAATGTATTCTGTTAAGAATGAAGCAGACATTGAAAAGATGGTATTGGAGCACCTTCTTAAGGGAAGAAGAGTTGAGGATCTGATTGTCACAGACTTCGAATCGGCAGGACATGTTGAAGCGACAGAAGCAACAAGAGAAGAGAGAATCGTGTTAAGAAATGCCGGTTCAATCGATCCCCGAAATCTTGAGGAATACATAGCCCTTGACGGATATCAAGGCCTTGCAAAAGCGTTGAGACTGAATCCAGAAGAAGTTATTGAAGAACTTAAGAAGAGCAATCTGAGAGGAAGAGGTGGGGCCGGTTTCCCAACCGGACTGAAATGGGAATTCACACAAAGAGTCGAGTCAGATGAAAAATATGTCATTTGTAACGCTGACGAAGGTGAACCGGGAACCTTCAAGGATCGATTGATAATGGAAGGCGATCCTCATTCAGTGATAGAAGGGATGATAATTGCCGGATATGCAGTTGGGGCCGACAAAGGATATATATATATTAGGGGAGAATACTTTGAATCTGTCGCAAGCCTTAGAGGTGCAATCAGCAAGGCTTATGAGTATGGCCTTCTGGGGCAGTCGATTCTTGGGACGAATTTTTCATTTGATCTATCTGTAAGGCTGGGCGCGGGAGCATATGTTTGTGGAGAAGAAACAGCCTTGATTGAATCAATTGAAGGTAGATCGGGAAGACCAAGACTGAAGCCACCTTATCCTCCAGTTAGCGGTCTATACGGCAAGCCAACCGTAGTAAATAATGTGGAGACTTTTGCCTGTATTCCGCCAATAATTGATAAGGGAGCAAGCTGGTTCAAGTCTATTGGTACAGCATCGTCTCCTGGAACAAAGGTTTACTCTTTATGTGGTGATCTTGTAAAGAGAGGAATAGTTGAAGTGCCTATGGGCACTTCTGTTAGGGATCTTGTGCAGAAATTTGGTGGAGGAATTCCCAATGGTAGAACTCTAAAAATGATACAGACTGGTGGAGCAGCAGGAAGCTTTATCAAACCCGAAGAAATGGATGCTGAGCTGGATTTCGACTCCTTCAAAAAGTATGGTGCCTCTTTGGGATCTGGGGTTATTCTCGCTATTGACGACACTCACTGCGCTGTAGATATAGCTAAAAACCTAATGGAGTTCTTTGCCCATGAATCCTGCGGAAAGTGTGCTCCATGCAGAGAGGGGACCCATGTAATTGTACACATTCTGGATGAATTTTCAAAGGGGAGAGGAACATCCGAGATGCTAAACCAATTGTACGATATATCTGAAACCATGGAAGAATCATCCTTCTGTGGACTTGGCCAATCAGTCCCAGTACCTTTGAGATCGATTCTCGATAGATTCAGAGATGAATTCCTCGCGCACGTGAATTCTCCACAGTGTCCAGTAGGTGTTTGCAAATTCGAAAAACCCACAAAGAAAAAGAGATAGACAGACTGTAATGAACGGCCGGGGCAACCCGGCTTTTTCTCTGCTATAATTTCCGAGAGGTGAATTATGGACAAGGGTAAGAAGATAGATTTGGTTGTTCTTGTGATTCTGCTTGCCTCCATTATTGCTATCGTAATGATACTAGCTTCCCTACGCGCGAAGAACAGACTTGAAAGAGTCGCGGCTCTTTCCGTTCTTTATAATGCCGGACTTGGAGCTGATTACAAATCTCTTCTTACAAGTCCTTCATACTTTTATGATGATCGAGTACTAGATGCCTATACTTACTTTGCCGACATTGATGACTCGTCAGAAATCGAGTTAAGCAACTCAATAAAGATGCACAATGTTCCTGAGAGTTCACTTTTCGATTACAACCAAACAATATCAAACCTCTCATTGGGAAAATCAACAAAGGAATACCCCGCTCTGAAAACAAAGATATATTCACTGATAGAGTCTAGTAATCTGCTTTCGGATAGACCCGACACATTTAGAACTCGTCTCTCAGAGGAGATTTACAATGCGTTAATTGAATTCAGAGAAGTAAAGGTAGATATCATCGTCGGTGGTGAGATCCGTACTCTCGATTTATCCCGGCTGGATCCTGCAGTTGTGCTATCCATCATGGCGGTTGAATCTTCACTTAATCCCTTCGCTCTGATGGAGGAAAGGAGCATCGATGAGTCTTTCGCGGCCTTCGTCTATTCCAGGGGCCTCATGCAGATCTATGAGATAACTCTCTGGACACTGAACTCTTGGCTCAGACAATCTCAGATTAACGTTAAACCTGAAGAGCTCTGGTCGGTTAGAGATAACATCTTTTTAGGCATGGTATATCTTGCCTATGCCAATGAACTGCTCGAGGAGAAGAGATGAGAGACTGGCAAAGAGATGCGATCGTCTATCAGATATTTCCAGATAGATTCAATATTGGAAAAGGGAAAACTGTCTTTCAGAAGAAGGAGGATGGCCATTACTCACTCCCAGGACAGAAGGTTAGGAGGTGGGATGAGAAACCCTTTCCATCGACTGATAGCAGCCACCAGTACGATTTTTGGGGTGGCGATTTGATTGGAGTAATTGAAAAACTTGATTATGTAAAGGAGCTTGGTGCAAATACAATCTATCTTAACCCGATTTTCTGGGCACACACAAATCATAAGTACGATACAATCGACTATTTCACGATTGACCGCGATTTAGGATCTGAAGAAGAATTCATCGTCCTTCTGGATGAAGCTCATAGGAAGGGGATCAGGGTAATACTTGACGGAGTGTTTAACCATGTCGGGACTTCCGGAAGATGGTTCAACGGCCTTGGAATATTCGACCAGCCCGGTGCAGAACAGGGAAATGAGAAGTTCGAGAGTTACTTCTTCAAAGGAGAGAAAGATTTTAGGGGCTGGATGGACTCTGACAACCTTATCGAATTGAATCTTGAAGACCCGGAACTCGCTAAAATCATATACGACGGAGAGAATTCAGTAGTAAGTCATTGGTTGAAGCTAGGAATAGATGGCTGGAGGCTTGATGTTGCATATGACTTGGGTCCCAGGATTCTCAAAGCCCTGGTTCACTCAGCCAAAACCACCAGATCAGATTCATGTGTAATAGGAGAGATCTGGAATTATCCAGGAGACTGGCCTGAAAGATCGGGACTTGACGGATTGATGAACTACTACTTTCGATTAGTAATCTGGGAGGTATTTAATGGTTACCTTTCAGGAAGAGATGCCCTTCAAATTATCAATGATGCCATAAGAGACGCCGGACTCGAATTCGTATCCAAGTCATGGACCGTTCTCTCATCACACGATGTGCCAAGACTAAGAAATGAACTCAAATCATTCGAGAGAATAAGCTCTGCGCTTACCCTTCAGTACTGTCTCCCTGGCATACCTTTGATCTACTACGGAGAGGAGATTGGAATGGAGGGTGGAAATGATCCTGAGAACAGAGCTCCAATGGAATGGGAAAATATTCACATCGAAAAGAATACCCTGGAGCTATACAGGAAACTAAATTCGATCCGGCAGAGAAAACCATCCTTGCGGTCCGGTGATTTCAAACCTCTGATCTCTTCTGATGGATCCCTCGTTTCTTTCAAAAGAATTACCGGGGCGATCGACGATTTGGTAGTCTGTGTTGTTAACCCTACTGGAAACATTGTCAGATCAAGAATTTTCTTGCAAGAGGGCTTCCTAATGAACGGTACTGAGATGAAGGACATGGTTACGGGCAAGGTCTTAAAAGCATCCTTCGGAACAATATCTGCAGAGCTGCAGCCGTACGAAGGACTGATACTGGAGCCAGTCATTTCCAGGTCAAAGACTCACTACACGCCCTACAAGAGAATATGAAGAGAATTGAGAGGAGATCTTTCGGTCTTGTCATCCTGGCAGCAACTGCAATGATTTGGGGAGGATCATATATCTTCACGAAAGTGGCCGTTGAATCACTCCCACCGATGCTGTTGGCATCTATCCGATTCGGCGTAGCTATCGTCATTCTCTTTCCTCTCTCAGCAAGAAAGAGGGGGTCTTTCGGTACAGTTAGCCACAGAAATGCCGCATTGGCAGGTCTATTCGGCATAACGTTTTATTTCCTCTTCGAGAACTATGGTTTGACAATGACAAACGCTTCCGATGCCTCTCTGATAGTGTCCACCGCTCCAATACTAACAATAATTCTCTATGATTTCGTTAGGAGAAGATTCGATCTTTTCGAGTACATAGGCGGTTTTATTGCTTTTTCCGGGCTCTTTGTGATTATCTACTCTGGAAGTTTTTCCGAAGGCTCGAGCGTTTTCGGGAACCTTCTATCGTTCGGTGCCGCAGTCTCGTGGGCGGCCTATACATTTTTTTATGAGAAGATTCATAACAGTTCTATATGGACGACTCTAGAAGTAATGCTTTGGGGGCTGCTATTCTCAGTACCTTTTGCAATCACGGAAGTCTTTGTCTTTAAGAGGTCAGTGGAGTTCTCACGCAGCGCAATTTTCGGAGTGTTGTTTCTCAGTATTCTAGCTTCGGCTCTCGGCTACATTCTTTGGAACAAGGGAATCGCTCTCTGGGGTGGAAAGGCGGCAACTCTCTGGGTTTACACAATCCCGCTTTTCACAATTGTGGCCGATATTGCTTTGCTTAAGAATTCTCCTTCCCTGCTTTTTTTCATTGGATCTATTCTCGTTGGTCTGGGAATGGTTGTGGTTATCATAAGAGAGTTCCGACAGTCAGGACCACTTAGGGATTGAGTTAGCCGATTACCGTTTCAACCGATTGAAGTTCGACGGGAATCACTCTAGACAGACCATCAGTCATCGTAACACCGTGAAGAACATTGGCAACTTCCATGACAAGCTTATTGTGAGTGACCACAAGAAACTGAGTGTCGGTCGCATGTTTCTTCAGCAATACTCTGAATCTCTCCGCATTGAAATCGTCAAGAGGTGCATCAACTTCGTCCAGGACATAAAACGGACTCGGCTTAATGCTCAACAAAGAGAATACGAGTGCTATACCCACAAGCGCTTTCTCTCCGCCAGAAAGGAGTTGCAGTTTCTGAACCTTTCTGCCGGGTCTCCTGACAGTGATCTCCAGACCTGTCTCAAGGAGATCCTCGCCGGGAATTATTTTGATCTCTCCCTCACCACCATCAAAGATCTCCTCGATATATTGACCGAAATTACTGTTCACGTTGTTGAAAGTCTCCATGAAGATACTCTTAGCCTTTGCATCGGTTTTCTCGATCAGTTCAATTAGCTTGACCTTTGCATCTTCGAGATCTTGTTTCTGTTCATCAAGCTCTTGATACTCCTTATCGACTACACCGTATTCATCTATGGCTTCCAGATCAACGCTGCCAAGAAACTTTAGTTTGTTTTCGTAGTCGTCAAGCTCAACCTTGATTTCATGCAATTTCTCTTCAGAAAGGATCTGGACATCTCCAGCATCCTCGTCCAGTTCCTCTTTCACTCTCGAAAGCCTCATCTCACTCTCTTGAATATGCATCTCAAACTGATGAGCCTTATCTCTAAGCTTCTCTCTATCTCCTTTCATTTTGTTTATCTCTTCTTCCGCTTCCTGAAGCGACGACAGTCTCTGCTCCTTTCCCTCTCTCTGATTTCTTATACTTGAAAAGAGATTCTCTGTTTCTTTCTTTACTGAAGTCAATTCGCGTTCTTGATCACCCACTTGCCTTCTAAGCCTCTCAGTTTCAGACTCAACCTCAACCACTTCTCTTGAAAGCAGGTCTATATTCTCCTTATCAACCTTCTTCTTCTGAATCAAAGAAGAATGTTCTTTTGTATACTGCTCATGCTTCTCATACAGCGTTGAAAGCCTTAATCTTGTATCTACTATTCTCTCTTGAAGATGTTCCAGAGCCTTCTTCTGTTTCTTGAGCTCTTCTGACTCTGCTTCAACCGTTCTCTCGAGATTCAGGCGCTCTTCCTTCAATGAGGACTGCTCTCCGACGAGGATCTCCTTTTTTCTCGAATTCTCTTCCATTCTTCTTGTATACTCGTTTTCAAGTTTTGTCAGCTCAGATATCTCTTCCTCAACCTCCTGAGCAGATTTCAGAAGCTCGCTTATCATTCTGTTGATTGCAGCTCCTTTAGAAGCCAACTCATTCAACTCTTCCTGTAGAGCTTTGAGATACCCCCTTACTTCCCTTATTTCGTCCTTGAGCCTTTCGATCTGTCTATGGCCTAATTGAATCTGCTTTTCAAGTTCTGCCTCTCTTTCCATTAGCTGTTGAATCCTTCTCTTCCTTGAAAGCAGATCGGTTCGTGTCTCTTCACCAATGAATCCGCCCGTAATGGATCCACCGGCACTCAGCAACTGGCCATCAATAGACACTATTCTCCCCGAAAAACCGACGGCCTTTCTAATATCGATCGCATCATCTAGAGTTGCCACAACTATAGAGTTTCCGAAAAGGTATATAGGCAGCTTTTCAAAACCACTTGGAATATCTACAAGTCTCGCTGCATAGTTTATGAAACCCGGATGCGACTCTACTTTGGAAAAGCTTCTGAAATTGCCTTCTATCATGTCCATCGGAAGCAATGTTACTCGGCCTATCTTATATGATTTTAAAAATTCTATGATTCTCTTTGCCGTGATTGAGTCGTCGACGACGATATCCTGCATTCTGTATCCTAGAAGAATTGTTATTGCAGTCTCGTATGACTCAGGAACACCAACGAGATTTGCGACGACATCTCGCAGTCCTAAAAAGCTGTCCTTTCTTGAGAAAATCTCTCTGACAGCTTTTGAAAAACCCTGATACTCCTCTTGTTGTCTTTCCAGCAAACCTCTTTCCATTTGAGAGCTCCTCAACTCGCTCTCGTCTTTAGAGAGATTCTCTCTCGCCTTCTCTAAGTCAATGTCGAGCTCAGAAAGCCTTCCCTTCGATTCGCTCACATCGGCTTCAACTTTTCGTTGTTTCTCCGAGCTCTCTTTGCCTTGTTTTGCAAGAGACTCTGTTTCCTCCTTGAGGGTCTCAAATCGCTCTCTCTTTGACCCAAGCTGATTCTCTATAAGCCTGAGTCTCTTGTTGGTGTCTTCACGGCTGTTTTCAAGTCTCTCAAGCTCGTTTTCAATTTTGGAAAGCCTCTTGGAAATTGAATCAAAGGTCTCCTGATGTTTCAACCATTCGCGCTCTCTAGCGCTGTAGTTCTTTACGAGAGAGTCTCGCTCTTCCTCAGATGAAGACAGTCCGGTCTCTTCATCTGAGATCTGCTTTTCTAAAGTTTCGATGATCAGCTTGATTTCATCTTTTCTTTTGTCGAGATCCTCGATTCCCGATCTGAAGTTGTCTATCCTTGTTGATACTTCGATTAACCTGTTCTCTCTCTCGCTCAGTCTTCTGGTATACATCTCCTTGAGCTCCAGCAGATCGTTTTGACGCTTTTTGTACTCCTCAAGAAGCTTGGTGAACCCCTCAATTTCCTTGTCTACTTCTGAAAATTCAGCTCTCAAAGAAGACCACTTTGATTCACCTTCAATCAATTTCTTCTGCAAGTCCTTCAATTCGTCGCGCAATTTGTCAAAACCCGTACGCATCTCTTCAAGCTTCTCTTTCTCAAGCCTGGCAATATTTCCGTAAAAGAGATTCTTGAGCTCCTTCTGCTTTGCAGAATACTCAACAAACTTCTCTGCCCTCTTTGCCTTAAGGTAGAGTGATTTGCGTTGCTTGCCAAGTTCAAAGATTATGTCTTCCAGTCTGCTCAGGTTTTCTTCCGTCGATGCGAGTTTTCCAAGAGCCTCCTTCTTCCTCTCCTTATATACTGCGGTACCGGCTGCTTCTTCAATAAGTGCTCTCAATTCAAAAGGAGAAGCGGTTACGACTTTGTCAACTTGACCCTGGCCCACAATCGAGTAGATATCCATTCCCACTCCGGTGCCCTGGAATAACTCCCTTATATCTTTGAGTCTCGACTGTCTGTCGTTCACTTTGTACATCGATTGCCCATCTCTAGAAATCTCCCGAGCTATAGAAAAGGTCCCTTGTTCCGATTCAAACACTAGTTTCACTTCGGCAGAATTCGAAGGTGGAAACCTTTCCGAACCGTTGAAAATCACGTCCTCTCTGTTATCGGCTCTAATGTTCTTCATCGACTGCTCACCAAATATCCACCTTATTGCATCTACGACGTTCGACTTTCCACTGCCATTCGGTCCGACAACAGCAGTAATTCCAGATGAGACTTCGAATTTGGTAGGCATCGCGAAGCTCTTAAAACCTTTTATATAAACTGAGTTAAGTCTTAGCATAGGCTTCCCCCAGGATCTCTTCCCCGATAAGTTTCATATAAAAAGGTATATCAATATCTACTCCATCGTCACAGAAGTCTATCATAATCCCTTCTCCAGAAGCTCTTTCGAGGACAGCTCTTTTGTGACCCGTAAACCATTTTTTGTATTTCCTATCTAACTTAAGCGCATGCCGATCTATATCTTTAGAGCATCTCCTGATTACTTCAAGCATCAACCTGTCTCTGACTAACTCACCAAATGCCGGGTGGAATGGGCCTGCAACCACGTTTTCAATCTGCTCTCCGTAGATACAGATTCCCATCCTACTAACCTTCACATCTGCCAGCAAAATCAGTAAATACATCTTCCAAATGATCTCTATAGATTCCTGAAGTCCTTGGGGTGCAAATCTTCCATGTAAATACTCGTACTCAAGAAGCGATCCTTTCAAAACAACAAGAGGATGAATTCTTACGGATGATGCACCCACACGAATCGCTTCCTTTGTCGAATATATATCCTTCTCCTCGGAATCTCCCGGCAACCCTGTCATCAGATGAATTCCGAAATCAATTCCACTACTCCTTAACCGGTTGGCCGCTTCATACACTTCTCTGGACCCGTGATTTCTACGGCAATCTTTCAGCAGATCATCGTCAAACGACTGAACACCAAGTTCTATGAAACTGATGGAAGTTGATTTCAGAATAGCGATCATCTCTTCTGATATTTGTTCCGGTGAAGTGGAGAATCTGATCCCCTTAATAAGGCCTTTTTGAACAAGCTCTTCTGCAACATCTAGATACACTTGCTGGCGACCGGTTCCGGTGAATGTACCGCCATAAAAGGCCAGTTCTGTCTCCTCTGGATTCCTGAAATATCCTCTGTATCTTTTGACGGTCGACAAAACCCCTTCCTTATCAGGAAGCTTCCTGACTCCAGTTGCGGAGTATTCATTGCAGAATGTGCATCGCGTTCTGCAACCCTCATGTGGAACGAAAATAGGAACGATATTCATGTCTATATTATAAACCGAACGAGCGGTATTTATCAAAGAGCATTCAACAAATCTTAAACAGTTTGCTTTCTGTGTTACTTTCCAGGTGGTACAATCTATCATTCAGGAGGAAGAATTATGGTTAAAGCAGTCTCTGTTTCTAGAATTATGAAAGTCGATAATAATAGCTGGCCGGGATCGGTCAGTTAATCTTTGCGTTTAAGAAAGTAGAAGATTACAGGGCCGATGGAAAACCATCGGCCCTATTTTTTTGGAAGGGGTGAGAAAATGGAAAGCATAGGAAGAATGAGTACTAAAGTAATTGAACATCTTAGAGATCCTTTAGTGAAATCGGCAGTCAGGGTAAAGTCCGCAATAATGGGAGAAGCAGGCAATTTTCTTCGGGGAAAGGGATTTGTCGAACTACTTCCAACAATAATCTCACCGATTACCGACCCCCTGAATCATGAGGTCCACAACGCTAAGTTCCGTTATTACGATCAAGAGTATCGTCTAACCCAGTCGATGATATTTCACAAGCAATTGGCATGCAAAACATTCGAGAGAATCTTTATAGTCTCCCCCAATGTTAGACTTGAAACGTCGGAGAAGTCACTTACTGGAAGACACCTTTTTGAATTCAGCCAGATTGACCTGGAAATCCGAAACGCAAAGAGAGATGAGGTAATGTCACTGGTGGAAGGCCTCATTACTAAGCTTATTGCAGAAGTAAAAAGTAGTTGCAGGGAGGAACTGGAATTGCTTTCTTCGAACCCTTCCGTACCAACAACGCCCTTCGCAAAAGTAAAATTCATGGACGCTTACGAGCAGTATGGAAAGGACTTCGAGACCGTCCTATCTTCGAGCTTCAAAGAACCGTTCTGGCTGATAGATTTTCCCGTATGGGAAAGGGAATTCTACGACCTGTTGTCTCAGGACGAGAGAACGCTTAAGGACATGGATCTGATTCTTCCAGACGGTTTCGGGGAGACTCTCTCGGGGGGAGAACGAGAGTGGGAACATCAGAGGATCATTAACAGAATGGAGTTCAAGGGTAATGATCCGGAAGAGCTTGCGTGGTACATGGAGATAGCGGAAGCCGGTGAGCTTGTGCCTACAGCGGGTTGCGGAATTGGCGTGGAAAGACTAACAAGGTATGTCTGCTCTCTTGACAGTGTTGCTAGAACCAGACTCTTTCCCAAGGTCCCTGGTCAGAGCTGGATATAGAAAAAAACTCCCCTTAACTGGGGAGTTCTGGCTCCAGCGGAGGGACTCGAACCCCCAACCGTCCGGTTAACAGCCGGATGCTCTGCCATTGAGCCACGCTGGAACACATTGATTATTGTAACTCGAATCAAAGTTTATTTCAAGTAGCCAATGCTACTGATTGGAAGTTTCGTTTCTTCCAACTGGTCGAGTAGCGACAAGTGAAGTTCCCTCACCGTCGATGTCATCTATCAAGACGTCCCCGATCTCCACAGGCGCCTCAACGGCAATTTTGCTTATTAAACTCATCTTTTCAAGTATTAGGGCTCTGTCAATTGGGCCTGTGGTCTTCGCTGAAGCTAGAGGGAGTGTTCCGTTCAAAACCTTCACGCTAGTTGCAAGTATTCTTTTCGGCATTACGAGTTCATTGAGTGCATATTCCTTTCCCCTAGAACATTTATTGCCCGTAATAGAGTATTCTTGACCAATCTTTTTCACCGAAATCCTACAGCCAACTGGACAGATTACACATGTGATGTGTCCTTCCATCAGCGCACCTCCACTGTAAGCCGACCTGCACTAAAGAGAGGCGCCAGCTTTTCTTTGTTTATTACTATTTGAATCATCTCGCTGGGTACACCATAAGAGAAAGCTTTTTCGAAGTCGAGCTCTTTGAGGACAACCGTGCCCTCATTCATTGGCTTCCTTAACCTAATATACAATCTCAAGTGCTCCTCCATGTCGACTATTCCCGGAACAAGAACTCCCACATTCTCACCCCTGAGGACGGGTACCCTGTCCCCTGAAGTGCTTTCTCCGAGGGCGAACAAAGCCGCGTGGCGCCCTGCTATCCAACCTTCAGCCGCCACATAATCCACAAGATCGAATATAGCCACATCGTTCCCCGCCGCAAAAACTCCCTCGATGCTGCTCTCACCTGTATTAGACACTAAGAATCCTTTGTTTATCGGATCAACTATCAAATCATTATCGAAATCTTCCACCTGTGGCAATAATCCCGCTGAGAGAATCAGTGTATCGGCTTTGAGACGTCTGGAGGTTCCGGGGATTGGCATGAATGATTCATCTACGTCTGAAATCTCTATCTCCTCAAGTCTTCCGTTGCCCATAACCTTCGTTACGGTTGTTGAAAGAAGAAGAGGAATTTCGTAGTCTTCAAGACACTGAACTATGTTCCTCGTTAGTCCACCTGGGTAGGGCATTCTTTCGACCACTCCAACAACTTCAACGCCCTCAAGCGTTAGCCTCCTTGCCATTATTAATCCAATATCTCCAGAACCCAGTACTACCGCCTTCCTTGAAGGAAGATAATTCTCAAGATTCACATATCGTTGTGCAAGTCCGGCTGGCATGATTCCAGATGGCCTATCACCATGTATAAGAAGTGATCCAAATGGTCTTTCTCTGGCTCCTGTAGAAATCACAACAGCCTTTGATGAGATCTCGAAAGCACCAAGTGGTGACAAAACCATCGCCCTCTTTTTTATTACATCTATCTCTCGAACATATGATTCACCTATGACTGTCACTTTTTCTTGATTCATCTCGTTCTGGAGTCGAACAGCAAATTCCGGCCCTGTAAGCTCCTCTTGGTAGAACTGAAGACCAAAGCCATTATGGATGCATTGATTCAGTACGCCTCCCACCACAGGCTCTCTTTCAAGAAGGGTAACTTCAACTCCAGTCTTGGCCGCGCTTAGGGCACAAGCCATGCCGGCAGCCCCTCCGCCGATTACGAGCACATCAGTAATGAGTCTTTTCATTGCCTCACCTTCCCGTCAACCACCCAGCTTCCTTCGCTGTTCTGCCTAACGTCGCGCAAATCCTTATTCAACTCTCTGGCAATAATCTTTGCGATGTTCCAGCTACAGAAGCCTCCTTGACATCTACCAAAACCAGCTCTTGTTCTAAATTTGACTCCGTCAATTGTCCTTGCCCCGTCCCTGACTGCCTGAATTATCTCCGCTTCCGAAACTTCATTGCACTGACAGACTATCCTTCCATACTCGGGATGCCTTTTTATCAATTGCGAGACTCTTTCGAATGTGATATCCTTAATTCTCTCTCTTTCCTCTATGATTGGGACAAAATCATCCCTCTCAACAAGATTCACATCAGCTTCGGGAACGATATTTCTGACTACGTATTCGGCAATTGCAGGTGCCGCAGTCAAGCCCGGAGACCTTATGGCTCCCACTGTAATGAAATTCTTAATTTCCTCGGCTCTCTTTATATAGAAATCCTTCTGATCAGTCTCCGGTCTTAGTCCAGCAAAGGACTTGATATACCAGCCTGGATTGTCTATTCCGGGAATCAGATACTCCCCGGAATCTCTAACAGAGACCAGCCCCTCAGCTGTAGTACTTAAATCTTCAGGTGTAAATCCCGGCAACTCGACCGAAGTGGGTCCAAGCAGAACGCCTCCGTCAACCGTTGGAACAACGAGTCTTCCTTTCCCTTCGGCAGTGGGGAGAGGAAAAACTATCCTACGAACAAGCGAACTTGCCTTCCTGTCCAGAAGTATGTATTCACCTTTTCTCAACTTAACTTTCGGTACATCTATCCCGAATCTTGATGCTACTTCTTCAAAGAAAAGGCCGGCTGCATTTATTACTAGATCGGACTTGATTCTTCTTCCTGAATGAAGGCAGACCTCTACAACCTTTCGCTCTACAATTCTTCCTCCGACAACCTCATCATTTATAATGACTTCCCCGCCATTTGACGCAAAGTTCATTGCCGAGGCAATAGCTACCATCCAAGGTTCGGTAACAGCAGCACTACCGCAAAAGAGAGCAAACTTGAAGTCGTCCGATATGTGCGGTTCCAGCTTCTTCAGCTCGCTCTTTCCAACTATCTTAAGATCTTGAACACCGTTTTTCACACCGTTTTCTAGAAGTTCCTTAAGCTTCGGCAAATCACCTTCGTTCTTAGCAACAACGATAGATCCAATTCGCTTGACAGAAAACTTAAGTTCCTCTGAGAGCTTTTTGAACATTGAATTTCCAGCTGCACAAAACCTAGCCCTAAGGGTGCCCGGCGGATCATCATATCCTCCGTGAAGGATCGCAGAATTCGCCTTAGTAATCCCTTGCCCTATGTCTTCCGATTTCTCAACCAGAATGACCTTCATTCTGTATCTGCTAAGCTCACGGGCTAATAGCGAACCGACAACTCCTCCTCCAACAACCACCGCCTGCATCCCGGCACCTCCAAAAAAAAACCACGCCACAAATGTATGGCATGGTTTTCTCATATACTCTACCACGTTCGGATAAATTATATCATAATCTAGATCCAGGCAAATAGCTGAAAACGGCTAGCTGAAGATCTTCTTTTCTCGCATCACTTTCATCAATTCTCTTCTCATAGTGTATCATCACTATATGGGAGGTAGTTTATGCTAAAGGGAATAATCGCAGCTTTATGGGACAGAAAGGAAAGACCTGAGTCAGTCATTCCGGATACAGTATTTTTCCTGAACGGTGGTCTCTTCGAAATTCAGGAGAGAATTGATCAATTCAAGAGTGCAGGGAAGAGAGTTTTCGTTGATATCGATTTCGTTTCAGGTTTATCAGGAGATGAAGATAGCGTTCTCTATCTTAAGAAGAGCGGGGTCGACGGCATCATCACCGCAAAGTTAAGGATCTTCAAGCAGGCCGTGAACGCGGGAATGTATGAAAGTCTTTTGAGATTCTTTGTGTTGGATTCAAGAGCAGTGGAAAAGGGCATTCAGCAAATCGTTTCTAATGGTGTAAGAAACATCGAAATATTACCGGGGATTGTATCAACCAAGATCGCTCCCAAGATAAGAGCTTATGCTCCGGACATAACAATTGTCGCAGCAGGATTGATTGACAGTGTCGATGAACTAGAAGTACTGAAGAAGCATGTGGATGGTGTATCAACGAGTTCCACATCTCTTTGGACTTACAGATGGTGATTACCTGTTAATTCTCGGATCCAGGACATCTCTAAGACCGTCTCCAAGGATGTTCAAGCTCAGAACAATGATTGCTATCATCAATCCGGGAAAAAGTACGATCCACGGTGCGCTTAACAGGTAAGATGTTCCCTGTCCAACCATCCCTCCCAACGTGGGTTCTGGTGGTGGCACCCCAAGACCTAGAAAACCGAGGGAGGCCTCAGTAAGTAGTGCTGTTGAAACGTTAGTGGTAAAAGTCACTATGAGCACAGAGGAGATGTTCGGGAGAATATCTCTTAACATTATCGAAATTTCCTTTTTTCCTAGAGCCTTAGACGCTTTCACGTAGAGACTGTCCCTAAGAGATAGGGTGGCTCCCCGAACAGTCCTCGCAAATATTGGCACGTATACGAGCCCTATAGCAAAGATAAGATTAGTCATGCTTGAACCAAAAAGCGCAATGATGAAAAGCGCTAGTATCAGAGAGGGAAAAGCGAAGAAACTATCCATAATCCTCATGATTATCAAGTCGGTTAGTCCGCTTAAGTAGCCCGATAAGAGTCCCAGCATGGTTCCGATTAGCGCTGAAATGGCAATCGCGCTGGAGGCAATGATTACACTCTTCTGAATCCCATACATTGATCGGGAGAAAACATCTCTACCAAACTGATCCCCTCCAAACCAATAACTGCCTGTTGGTCTGTTCATAAAGGCATCCATGTTCATCTTGTATGGATCGTATTGGGCAAAGACTCCGGGGAACAATGTCACCAGGATTACCACGAATATCACAATTATACTGACCGTGTAGATTGGATTTTTGATAAGTCTTCTCAAAACTCTAAGCAAAGTCGTTCACCCTACCGCAGTTCGACGCGAGGGTCGATTAGTGTGTATATTATGTCCACCACTATGTTCAACAAAACGATCAAGATTCCGATAAAAAGGACAATTCCCTGAACAACGGGATAGTCTCTTTCATTAACCACCTGCAAGAGCAACCTTCCCATCCCGGGAAGGGCAAACATATTTTCGATAACTATTGTACCCCCAAGAAGATAACCTAGCTGAATGCCGGAAAGCGTCACAACCGGAATAAGCGCATTTCTCAAAGAATGCTTAAGGATCACATTTCTTGTACTCACTCCCTTGGCTTTTGCAGTCCTTACGTAATCCTGATTAAGTACGTCCAACATCGAAGTTCGGGTAATCCTTAGAATCTGCGCTGCGACCATCAACCCCATTGTGAGTGAGGGAAGAAACATAACTTGGAGATTCGAAAGGAGATCGACTCCCGGCCTGACGTAGCCAAAGAGATTGAAATCTTGAAAGGCGCCGGAAAAAAGCACGATCAAAATCGCCCCCACCCAGAAGGATGGGGACGACAGGCCTATCAGACCAATTACCCTAACGAAGTTGTCGAGAAAGCCGTTCCGCTTTGTTGCAGATACTATTCCCATTGGAATCCCAAACAGAAGTGCGAAACTTAAGGACAAAATGGCCAACTCGAGAGTTATTGGGAATCTTTCTCTTATAAGTTCGGTTACAGGTCTTCCAGTTCTCAGAGAGGTCCCCAAATTAAAAGTGAAAAGATTCTTGACCCAGATTCCATACTGAACAATAAGCGGCTTGTCAAGCCCGTATTCCGAATAGAGCTCTTCAATTTGGCTTTCAGTAAGATAATTCTGAGTTCCCAACATGATATCCACCACATCACCCGGGACTATGTGAATTGCTATAAAAACCATGAATGTTACTAAAAGCACTGTTGGGACGGCTGAAAGCAGCCTCCTGAAAACGTATCCGAACTCCACTCTTCTTCCTCTTGCTACTTCTTAGATGTCTCTCTTAAGAAGATAAGGCTTTCATTCGCCAAAGATCTGAATCCCTCGACTGAATCATTGGAAGCGAATATAGTATTTGCTGAGTATAAGAAGATCATTGGAGAGTCTTCAACAAGCTTTTTCTGAAGTTCTTCATAAATTAGACGTCGGCTGTTAAGGTCGGACTCACTTCTTCCGCTGTCGAGCAGTTCGTCTACCTCAGTATTACTGTAAAGAAATACATTTGTGGATCCTCCAGTTCTGAAAGTCCTGTTGAACTGAATGTCCGGGTCTATAGAGCCACTGTTCATAGAAATGAATGAATCAAAGTCGCTTTCTCTCCATTTGCTGATAAAGATCCCCCATTCTACTATATTGATCTTGGCAGTAACACCGACCTCGGCCAGCTGAGCCTGAATTACCTGTGCAACTTTATCAAAATTATACCTCTGAGCAGCTACGATCTCAAATTCAAAACCATTTGGATAACCTGCATCTGTAAGCAACCGCCTGGCCTTTTCGGGATTGTAAGTGTACTCATCAAACTGGTCGGGCTGGATTGCCCAGAAATCCAGTTCCGGATTCAGCGGGCCAGTCACAGTTGCCTCGTCAAAAGCGACTGCCTTGACAATCATCTGCCTGTTTATAGCGTAATTTAGGGCATTTCTCACTTCCGGCTTGCTTAGGGCGCCTCTTGTTGTATTGAAGCCCAGTAGATAATAACTTAGAACTGGTGTTCTAAATATCTTGAATCTATCCGTCGACAACTGGTTCAAACTTAGTGGTTCGCCTATCTTAGCGAGATCAACATCTCCATTTCTTAGAGCAGATACTCTTGTAACCTCTTCTGGCATTATCATCATCTTTATCCCATCAAGATGCGGGAGTCCTTCAACAAAATAGTCGGAATTCTTCTTCAGTGAGATGTAATTGCCGGCTACAAACTCTTCCACATAAAATGGTCCAGTTCCATTAGTTACAAGCTGGAGATTTGCTCCAGACTGGACGAAACTCTTGGAAAGGATTGAGCTGTTGACTCCTGCAAAATTTGGAAGAAGAGAAGATGCCATGGGAATTTTCAACTTGAACTCAACCCTATTTCCTTCGAAAGATCTTATTGATTCTACTTCACCGTAATAACTTGCTGCGGGAGCCTTCACTTCAGGATCTCTTATCCTTTCAAATGTGAACAAAACGTCTTCGACAGTCAGAGTCTCTCCATTATGAAATTTCACTCCTTCTCTTATTTCGAAGACTATGGTATAAGGATCGACAACTTCGAAATCCTTTGCAAGATTCGGAACAAGGTTCATGTTCTCATCATACTTGAGAAGACCGTCGTAAACATTCTCCAGCACCCTGTGAGATGCAAAAGCAGTTACAAGTGTAGGATCGAACCCAACTGGTTCGGTTTCAATTGCCATTACCAAAACTTTGTCGCTGGCAGCAAAGATCAGTACTGACAAGGCCGCGACTAGAAGCACTGCAAAATACTTTCTCATAATCCACCTCCTATTGTGAGACTATTCATTCCTGCTCTCCAGTAAAACTGGATCGTTGGGTCTTTCTAAGTCGTAGATCAACATGCTGCTTCCTGACTTCACGACCAGTAGCTTTCCCGAAACCGAAATCTCATCGACCTGAGTAAGTTCCAGATCCCTCAGAACAACAGGCGATGATGGATCTCTAATGTCGACAATCGCAACTCCCTTATCTGTCGACGCATAAAGCAGGCTCCCTGAAACCTCTATTCTCAATACAATGTAGTATCTACCGACATTGCTCTTAAAAGATTCTTCAGCGTCTATAAGCTTTAGTCCACCGTCCATTCCCGCCTCTCCAGAAAAGACAACACCATCTTTTTCGGCAACTGCTCTCGAATATCCTTCGAGAGACACAGAGAAGCTTGAAGTACGATCAACATATCTTGCTCCATCTTTCTCAAGAATCTTTATTCCTGAAAGCGCGTCGGCCAGATAAATTCTTGAAAGATCCTTTGTCACGAACAAATCAACCGGTGTAGTCCAGTCCCTATAGACACTGTCAATACTTTCGGGAATTCCGCTCCTGTTAAGGGAGACTCTTATAACAGCTCCAGCACTCTTGGTATCTAGAATCCACAAATAGCCTCCCTCGAAAACCATCTTTTCTGGAGTAGTGTCAGTCAAGAGAGTGCCGACTACTTCCGCTCTACCAAAACTGGTATCAATAGCGGACAACCTTCCCGTTTCATCAATAACATAAAGGACATTGCCGTTCATTATCGGGGGAACTCCTCCATCGTACTGGTAAGGAATTTCAACGATCTCGAGGCCCGCGCTGCTAAGAGAGACGATATTGAAAGCCCCACCGAAATAGAGAACAGCTACGTCCCTATCTTCTACTGAGGTGGTTACTTCAGAAGATCTCGTAATGAACTGGCTAGCAGTCGTTGACGATAGGAGTCTTCCATCACGCCATAACTCGACTCTCCAGTAATAAGCTTTGTCGTTCTCAAGCTGACCTTGATATCGTAGCGAGTTGTCAGTCGTCGTTCCCAAAAGAGACATCTGCGACTGGGACTCGCCAAGAAATACTCTGTACTCTCCGCCGTTCATACCATCAGCTCGCCAGGTGAAAACGGGCGAAATATCGGAAGTTGACCCAGAAACCGGAGATACGGTCTCAAGATTAACCTGTCTGCTTATGGCATAGAAGGTTCTCATTTGGGAAGTAACTGAGTTCTTTTCGTCTGACGCTACAATATACCAGCGATAAGTCTCATCGATTAACAGACCGGATATTCTAATCTGATTTGTCTGCATAGATTCTCTGTATAGTTCCAGTTCAGGGCCCGTGCCAAAGTAAACCGAGTACGTCAACTGATCACCATCTGGGTCATAGGAAGACCAGACAAGGTCAACGTAAGACTGGATAACCGTTCCTCCATCGACTGGACTAATCAGGGATATTTCAGGGGGACTGTTATCGACAACAAATCCATAAGTATCGCTCCTTGTGGTAACACCGTTATCATCGGTTAACTGAACATACCATTCGTATTTTCTTCCTGAAAGTAGTCTTCCTGTCTCGAAGCTGTCGCCCACAGGAGTATGCCGCGAAAGACTGCCGGGCTCTCCAAAGTACAGTTCTTTCTGTCTAATAGTACCAATATCACCTTCCAAACTCCATCTAAGTACTGTGCCTGAAGCAGGCACTATTGCATCATTCTCCGGACTGTCAAGTTCCACGATGTAAGGGCGTCCAGATATGAAAGCAACAACCTCGCCCGCATATTCATCATTGTCCCTCAGGACTGAGACAGCCCAATAATACTGCTTGCCATCCTCGAGAGTCAACTCGGGTTTGTAAGTGTTGTTCTGAATGGCTTTCCTAACCAGCGGACTGAAGTCTGAATCGTAAAGTCTGAAAACGTATCCGGAGTTTTCCTGTAAGTATGACCAAGAGAAATCCCTATCTTCTTCGTAGAATCCTTCGATCGGATATTCGTAAATGAGCCCCGAGACTCTTGTCTTTATGGGGATTTCAAGCGTATTTCTTTCTCCTCCAGGGTCTTCTGCAGCAACTGTCAGGAGATAATCCTTGCCAGAAACGAGATCCTCTATTACATATCTCTGCAGGTTTCTACCTCGTGCCACAGGCGAGCCTAGCGATTCTTCGGAAGTATTCATAAAGACTTCCACATCGAGATCCTCGCCTTCGGGATCGTCCAACTTCCATTCGATCACCAGCGGTGTTATCACGCCTTCAAGGAACATCCTAGAAGGCTGACTCAGCTTAATGACCGGTTTCTGATTTCCTGTAATAAACGAATAATATGAGCTCAAGGTACTCTTTCCTCCGTCGTCTGTAACCTCTATCGCCCACTCATAACGGCGCCCGGGTTCCAGATTCTCTACTGTGTATGAGTTACCCGAGGCAATGTATTCTCTCTCGATACCGTCCGGCTCTCTCAAATAAACCTTTGCTGAAACTATATCCCCGTCAGAATCACTGGATTCCCATCTAAGTGTCAGATTTCTTGTTGATACTTCTGAAGCTCCATCAACCGGGAATTGTAGCTCAGGTACTTTCGGTGGAAGATTTTCGCTTCTGAAGGACCAGATTTCTCCCTGCATCTCCGAATCTTCTCTTATAACATCTACTCTCCAGAAATACTCCTTGTTACCGAGCAGATCCTGAGTCAACTCCAGATTTGTTTGAGTTAGTACCTGTTCAAACACTATGTTGTTCATCTGATCGTCAGTCGCAAGCGTAAATCTGTATGATAGTCCTTCGCTATTTCCATCGATTTCCCAACTGAAGACAGCATTTGAAATAGCGACTTCCTCCACTCCAGGTTTGGGTGCTATTGGAAGTGTCAACGCAAGAGACTTATCTCCTGTGCTAAAAGTTGCATCTTCACTTCTGGAGAAACCACCTTTCGAATCAATCGCAAGAACAAACCAGCGATAATCTTCATTCGCCTTCAGTTCTCTTGCAAAATATTCTTGAGAATCTATAGATTCGATGATTCTTGAATCGTCTCTTGATTGCAGGTGAAGCTCATATTGGATGGAATCACCATCCGGGTCCTCTCCAGACCATTTGAAAGCAACAAGCGACGGTTCAACTTGTTCCAGAGAAACCGGGTGTTCAGCAGAGACAGAAGGTGGTTCATTCCCAGGTGAAATTATGATCTCTCTCTCCGTTCTACCCTCATTGGTATCACTGGCACTAATGAGAAGCCTGTAACGTGTTCCTTCATCGAGAGCCGAAAGGAAAACCGATGTCATTCTTCCCGAAGCGATTCTCATTGGCTCTTCCCCTTCCTGTCCGAAAAAGACCTCACTTGTAACGATGTCTCCGTCAGGATCGTTTACACTCCAGGTAACTGGGACCGAGGCCTGGCCGGGAGGAACAGAGGGATATTCCATCTCAATTATGGGTGCTCTGTTCGAAGTCCTGAAGATCCACTCTTCACTCTTCTTTTCCTTGCCAGCTGAATCCCTTACCACGATGTACCAGCTGTATGTGGTATGACCTTTGAGAGAAGGAACTGGGATTTCAGTAGAGTTGGTAGTCCCTATCATTGAGTGTCTCGATTGACCTTCCGCCAGATAGACGTCAAAGTACAGCTCATCAAGATAGTATTCCAAGGGAAGAGAAGTCTTCCAGGAGAGACTCCCTATGCTCACATCGAAATCACTGGCACCGCTTCTCGGGTTGTCTGGAGTAACAGCCGGCAGGTCTGCCCTCATTTGAGTAGTGAAGCTTTCCGTATAAGAAACGGATTCACCTCCAAATGGATCTCTGGCAACTACCTTCCAGTAGTATTTCGTTGAGTAATCCAGTCTCTTGAGAGAAGAGACGTCTACTGTCGATTTCTCAGCTCCCATAATCAATATGTCCTTCTCGTCAAGTCTGGGTTCTCTCCCGAAAAAGACGTCATAAACCAGCTTGTCTCCATCGGGATCAGATGAATTCCAGTTGAGAATCAGATCTTTTAGCGGTACGTTCCCGAGATCACTACCCGGAGGAAGGAGTTCAGGTCGTTGGGGATATGTATTCATCAAGACGAAAGTCCAGATCTCACTTTCTGCCGATTTTCCACCCTCTGTGTAGAGCCTTACCTTCCACCAATACTGAGAGTGAGGATCCACTTCAAACTCGTGAGAGAAAGAGAATATGCCCTCTGTCGAAGACGTTAGCTCTCCCTGAAGATCGAGAGCCAATCTCTTGAGGGTGCTTTTGTCCTTTCCGGCGAAAACCTCGGCCAGAAGACCGTGCCGGGGACGTTCATATACCGCTTCCCACCTGAGTATAACCTTCTCAGTATACTGAATTCTCTCCGCATTCTTGGGAACGGGTGATACATTTGAAATCAGTATCTTTGGTTCCGGAACGGGCCAGAGGAAAAAAGCTGCTACAACTGCCGCAACTATCACAAGCAGCAGGGTTATGATTATCGGCACTATTGTAGAACCTTTGTAATAGTGCAAAGTGGATACCTCCTCAGACTCGTAGTCCAATTTCGTGCGATACGGATCCCTCTGAATTCATCTCTATCGTATCTTCGGAAAGCCGTAGCCCACTGAGCTTCTTTATATGCTTAGATTGAACGAGAAATTCGTTCGAAATCATTTCTATGGTAATGTATCCCAGTTCGATTCTCCGTGCAAAACCATTTCTGGGATCATCGTCGATAATTTCTACAACGGGTTTCCATGTGCCGGTGTTGGCATAGAATTTCTCTTCTCCGTTGCTAGAAATCATCCTTAATACGTGGCGGTGATTATGACCCATGATGACTCCCTTCAGTTCACCTGGAACGATAGGAGGAGCTCCATCACCATACATAAGAAAATAATCGTTGTTCATGGCTTTGTGGAAGCCTTTCTTTCCTTCCGCTCCAAGCAATCTTCTTCCCTGCCTGTAAAGATTATCCGTTTTCTTGAACTTCCTGAAGGCCATAACCAACCGTACCATCAGACCCCCAAGTTTCATTCCTCCGTGTTTGTTGACGAAGAGTCCTTCAATTACCTTTAGCACAGGCCAATTTGCGTCTATCCATCGCTCAGCCTCATTACTCTTCAAGAGAAGAAGGAACTGTCTCGACCATTCTTCCTGAAGATCTGAATCGACATCGTAGACCCTCCTTATGTAATCGAACCATTCGAAAACATCAAGAGTCGGGTGGATATTCTGATAATCTCTTACGGCTTGCTCTGGAAGCTCTGTTCTCAGAAGATAACTATCGAAGTTCTTCATCATGAAACGGGCCATAAAATCCCCGAACGGCTGCAAGAGTTCCCCAGTTCTCCTGTCCCTGAAGAATCTATTCACAATATCATATTGATTGCCATGTAAAGCTATGGTCTTAAACTCTCTGTCAAGATAGTAGGGCACAATTTCAACTTTTCCAGTATCTCCAAGCATTTCCTTGAGCCTAATTCTGAGCTTACTGCTGAAAAGTAAAAGTGAATCGTGGTTTCCCACTACGTAAACTAATCGACCCCTCTCACTGAAGTCTCTAAACGCTTTAAAGACTTCCTCATGCTTCCTTTCAATTACTTCAAGAATAGACTCGTCAACCTCTTTAAGAAGCTCTTCAAAAGGCAACAGCCCTCTGCTTTTGACAAATTCTGAAGTCAGAAGCTCAAGACCATCCCCAACAATTACGATTTCGCTGAATTCCTTCTCCTTCGAACTCGATATCAGTTCCACAAGATCGGAATCAAACTTGAAATCATCTTTCAAGGTCCCATCACCAATATGAAGATCACTAAGGTATAGTTTTTTCACTGTGGTCCTCCTAAGTTCCATAATACCTCAAATCCGCAATCAAAATTCAATATTCTGTGAAATTGTATGTTCAAATATCATGGCAAAGATGAGAGAATATAACGATGAGCAGCCTTTGGTATTTGCTGGATTTTGCCTTAGCTTTGCCGCTCTTATTGAACGGTTTTTATGCGTTTTTCGCAGCTTTGGGCGTGAGTGTTCTAATTAGCTTTTCTATGCGCGGTTACGAGGGAATTACTTTATCCGATCCAGAGAAACAGAAGGCGTCGGCCCTTGGATCCGCCTTTATTGCTTGTTTGGTGGCTCTCATCACAATCTTCATTTGTCCGTTTGTTGCCCTGCCGGCGATCGTGGTAACGCTTTTCAGGTATTTCTTCCTTTACAGATTGGTGAGAACGACCTTTGTGATAGACATGTTCATGCTTGTCACGAAAGAACCAATACAAACCACCAAAGCATATGACAGGCTAAAGAGAATTCTGGATGTGGTTTTTGCCACTCTTATGCTTCTTATCTTAGGTCCAGTTATTGGAATAGTTGCGTTCATCTCACTTTTTACAGGGGGTAGACCTATCTTCATCTGTCAAACGAGAATCGGAAAGAACTGTGACAAATTTGGAATGTACAAATTCAGAACCTTCAAGACAGAAGATGGTAAGGAGCAAATCACCAGGTTGGGTAGATTTCTGAGACCCCTGAGGCTCGATGAGCTTCCACAGATAATAAACATTATTAGGGGAGACATGAGTCTGGTCGGTCCAAGGCCGGAGTTACCTTCCTTTCACAAGCTTGGAATGGAGAATATTGAGAATTATTCGCTGAGGCTTCTCGTAAAACCCGGGCTCACAGGCTGGGCCCAAATCAATTACAAGTACACTACGACTCTAGAAGAGTACAGAATAAAAACCGCTTTTGATCTATATTACGTAAAACACAGATCATTAATTTTGGATCTGAAGTGCCTTTTCAAAACACCATTTGCCGTCTTCATTACGTTGCTCAAAAGCGAAGGTTAAGAAGAAGAGGGGCTGCAAGCCCCTCAGTATTCTATTAATTTCAATCGCAGAATCAACCTTTTGCTATCTCTTCAAGCTCCTTCTTTCTTTGAATCACACTCTTGCTGTTGTCTCTATAGTGAGTGTGGAGAAGCTCATGAGATAGATGTCCAAGAGGCTTTCCCAGGTATTCTTCATAAAGCTTGAGAATAGCTGGATTTTCATGGGACTTTCTGATCTTGGAAGATTTATCAATGCTATAGATTGCTTCCATTCTCTTTTGAAGGTAGCCGGGCTCGCTTGATTTTGGCTGACCCCCACCACCGATACAACCTCCAGGGCAGGCCATTACTTCGACAAAATGGTAGAATGCCTCTCCTGAACGTATTTTGTCCATCAACTTAACTACGTTGCTTCCCCCGTGAACTACGGCCACTTTGACTTTGGTGCCCTTCATGTTGATTTCGGCTTCCTTCACACCGTCAAATCCGCGAGCGAAATCGAAATCAAGTCTTGGGAGCTCTTCTCCCGTATGAAGCTCGTATGCAGTCCTCAAAGCGGCTTCCATAACACCGCCTGTGGCACCAAAGATTACCGCAGCACCGGTAGAGATTCCGAGTGGATTGTCATACTCTTCCTCTTCAAGTGATTCGAATGGGATCTTGTTCATCTTGATCAGCTTTCCAAGTTCTCTAGTGACCAGAACAGCATCGGTAGACTGGGCACCTCTAACCTCTAGGGTTTCTCTTCCTTTCTCGTCCTTCTTAGCGGTGCAAGGCATTATCGAAACCAGATAAATGTCTTCAGGTTTCTTTCCGATCTTCTCCGCAAAGAATGTCTTGACAAGCGCACTCAACATCTCCTGAGGAGACTTTGCAGTTGAGAGGTTTTCGGTGAATTCAGGATACAGTTTCTCCATCATGTTGACCCATCCAGGACAGCAAGAAGTGAACATAGGGAACTTGCCCCCTTCCTTCACTCTTTCAAGAAGCTCCGATCCTTCTTCCATAATTGTTAGATCTGCAGAAAAGTTTGTGTCAAACACATAGTCGAATCCTAGCTTTCTAAGAGCAGCAACCATCTTGCCAGTGCTCACAGTGCCAGGAAGTTCTCCAAACTCTTCAGCCAAAGCGACCCTAACAGAAGGGGCGGTCTGCGCAATGAGAACCTTATCGTGTCTCTTAAGCTCAGAAACTACATCCCTGAATTCCATCCTCTCGGTAATAGCTCCCACTGGGCATACGGCCGAGCACTGTCCACAATTGATACAATCCGTCGCAGCTATTGGGGCTCCTAGAGCAGGCAATGGGAGAACATGGTATCCTCTGTTTACAGGCGATAAGATCGATAGACCCTGAAGTTCGTCACAAGCTCTTACGCATCTTCCACAGTCAATGCACTTATTCATGTCTCTAAAAAGAGAAGGGCTCGAAACATCGTAAGGCACATTTCTGAGCGTTTTTGGGAACATGTCTTTTACATCATACTGATATATCAGATCTTGAAACTCACATCTACCATTTGCATCACAGGTCATACATTCATTGGGGTGATTTGAAAGCAGAAGACCCAGGTTGAATCTTACGGCTTTGTTCACTCTTTCGGAATTAGTCTTGATTCTCATTCCGTCAGCGACCTGGGTTGCACAAGCCGGTGAGAGATTACGAGCTCCCTCAACCTCAACGACGCAGACTCTGCAAGATCCAACAACCGAGAGGGCAGGATGATAACAGAGAGTTGGAATACTTATTCCAGCTTCGCGGCAAGCATCTAAAATACTCTGATTTTCCTTTACTGAATAGTCTTTGCCGTTAATTGTAATTGTCACGGGCACCTAACAGCACCTCCATTCAAAATCTTCGGTCATTTAGCCAGAAGAAATTAGATTGTGATTTTTCTATCAAATAGATTCTAGCATATTGATTATCTCTTATGCCAGATATTAGGTTAAAATTTACCCACAGAGAAGCGAAGGAATAGCTACACAGTCCAAAGCTCAAAAACAAATGAAACCCCGAATTTCTTTTTTTAGAAGATCTTGGGACACATGACAAAAGAGCAAACCATTTTGGCATGATACATGAATAAGACTATAATAGAATTGATTATTATGGTCCTTATGGAGGTTATGCGGTATGAGAAAATGGTTCTTCTGGGCATTGTTGATGGTCGTGGTAGTTGTCGTTTTTGCAATTCGACTGCTCCCTGATATGCTTAACAAACCCCCTGTAATAAGTATCCCCGATATGATAGTCAACGAGGGTGACACTCTTTCAATAGATTTGCATGAATACTCTAGCGATGAGAAGGTTGGTTCTCTCGTTTATAGAAAGTTAGAAGGACCGGGAGAAGTCAAGGACAATTTCTATACGTTTTCTCCTAGTTTTCAGCAGTCTGGGAAACACGCAGTTACAGTATCTGTAGCCGATCAGAAGGAACAGATGGCAGATTCTTCGTTCGTTGTAACTGTCAGAGAAGTCAATCGGACTCCTGAATTGTCCATACCTGACCAGATAATTGCGGAAGACGAAACGGTCTCCCTGGACCTCGATGAGTATGCAAATGATCCAGATCTCGATAGCTTGACCTATTCGCTAACAATGGGAAACGGACAGATAATCGGAAGTTACTATACCTACAGACCTGACCTCAGTACAAGAACCGAGGAGAAGATTACCATAACTGTTTCGGATGGACGCGGCGGGAGTATTGATTCGACATTTGCAATATTGAATGAAGCTTTCGCCATGACTACTACGGAACTTTCTTCCGAATCTGCACAAACCGAGCTAACCGATGCAGATACAACTGCAACAGACGCCACAGATTCTTCCACATCTCTTACTACAATCGATACCATGAATCTTTCGCCGACCGCAAATATCCCCGATCAAACCTTGGAGCAAGGCAGTCTGTTTGTGCTTGATCTGCGAAGCTTCATAAAAGACCCGGAAAATGATCCGCTCACGATAGCAATTACCTCGGGTCCTGGTGAGGTAGAGAGATCACTTTACTCATATGCAAGCCCTGAAAATGATTCAGGCTCCAAGACCGTCGTTCTGGAGATTTCAGACGGTAAGAATACTCTCGAAGAAAGCTTTCAAATAAGCATTTCTACGAGGAACAGACCGCCAGTAGCTTCGAACATTCCCGAGACAACGGTTGAAGTTGATGTACAACTGACGCTCGATCTCGCCAATTACTTCTCTGATCCTGACGGAGATTTGCTTTCGTACCAGCTTGTCAGCGGCTCCGGAAGAATTGCCGGTGGTCAGTATACTTTCCAATCATCCGATCCGGGAAGATACTCAGCGACCATAAGAGCCTCAGATGGGAATGGCGGATCGATCGACAAAACGGCAATCCTCAATGTGAGTCAAACAAACAACCCACCAACGATCTCGATTCTTCCGAGACGGATTTCTGAGGGAGAAAGGTTAACGATTAACCTTTCAGATCACGCTTCTGATCCTGATAATGATCCACTTAGCTACTCCCTGGTTTCAGGTCCGGGGACAATTCAGGGAAGAACCTATACTTTCGACACAGACTATGGGAGCGCAGGAGATTACGAAGCGGTTATTTCAGTGAGCGATGGGAAGGGAGGATCGACAAGAACGACGTTGAGAATCGATGTCAGGGAGAGCAACAGGCTCCCGGTCTTAAGCATACCAGGGTTTACGATAGCAGAAGGTTCTAGACTTGTTGTCGATCTAGACGAATACTCGTCCGATCCTGACAACGACAATCTTTCATTTGAAATAGTTCAAGGAATGGGTTCAATTGAAGGGAGCAGACTGATAATTGAACCGGGTTACGAGGATTACGGTTTCTACACAATTGTCGTAAGTGCTTCGGACGGCAGAGGAGGCACGGCAAACGCTTCTTTCGACCTGCTAGTTACGGATACAAACAGGCCACCGGAATTCAGCGTACCCGATCAAACCACAATAGTCTCAAGGACTCTAAGGCTTGACCTGAGACAGTTCAGCAACGACCCAGATGGAGACTATCTCAGGTATGAACTGATCTACGGACCCGGAGTGTTGACCGGAAGCATATATTCCTTCATTCCTGAAGCTCTTGGATCAAGCACAGTGATGTTGAGTGCAAATGATCTCAAAGGCGGTGAAGCCACAACTACCTTCACGATAACAGTAAGATAGACCAACTCTTGTGGGAATTTTGAGTCAAGAATTTCGATAGCAACAATCAAGAAAGCACTCCATCGTCAAATATTGTTTTGTAAGCACGAAGGAAAAGCACCTACATGCAAATATCTGGCCCTTATCGAGTTCCCGTGGCGGAATTCGGTCGTTTCGATTCTTCGAGCTCCATTGTATAATGAGGCTGTGCTTTAATCAAACACTGTTAAGGAGGAATTCTGAATGAAGTTTTCAGGACTAACGATTGGTGTTCCAAAGGAGATTCTTGCAGGCGAGCTCCGTGTTGCAGTGACTCCTGATGTTGCAAAGAAGTTTGTTGAAAACGGTGCCAGGTTTGTCATTGAAAGTGGAGCCGGAGAGGGGGCTTTTTTCTTTGATAGCGATTATTCAGCCGTCGGTGCTGAAGTAGTCAGTACTGCGCAAGAAGTCTATTCAAGAGCGAACTTGATTCTAAAAGTCAAAGAACCGCAGTTCAACAATTCAATCGGAAAACACGAGGCCGAGTTAATCAATCGCGGAGCAACAATTGTTGCATTCTTGCACCCTGCACATGATGTAAATCACAAGGCCATAAGAATTCTGGCTGAAAGAGAGATCACAAGTTTCACCCTGGACAGTATTCCGAGAATATCAAAGGCTCAGTCCATGGACGCACTGACTTCGATGAGTACAGTGGCGGGCTACAAATCAGTCATCTTTGGTGCAAACAGAATCAAGAAATTCATTCCCATGATGCCTACTTCAGCAGGAATGATACCTCCTTCTGAAGTGGTTGTTGTTGGCGTAGGAGTGGCCGGTCTTCAGGCAATTGCAACTGCCAAGAGATTGGGGGCAAAGGTTAAGGCACTTGATATTAGACCGGAAGCAGCTGCTCAGGCAAAGTCACTTGGCGTCGAAGTAATTCCATTCGACGTCCCGCAGGAACTAGCCATGGGAAAAGGTGGATATGCTAAAAGGCTCCCAAAAGAGTGGTACGAGAAGGAAAGAGAGATCCTATCAAAGCATTTGCAGTCTTGCGACATCCTGGTCCTTTCTGCACTAATTCCAGGAGAGGTTGCGCCCATTCTAGTAACTGAACCAATGGTCACTTCCATGAAAAAGGGCTCTGTGATTGTTGACATCGCTATCGATCAGGGAGGCAATTGCGAGCTTACAGAAGAAGGTAAGGAATATGATTACAATTCAGTTTGGTTGATTGGAATGCTCAACATTCCGGCCACACTATCAATAGACTCGACAAGGATGTTTTCAAGCAATATCTGGCACTTCGTTGACAACCTGGTGAAAGATGGAAAGATCGATGCCGACTCTGATGATCAGATTGTGAAAGAGACACTTGTCACTCGTGCGGGATCAATTGTTCATCACGGTGCTTTGTTGGCAATGGGAGAGATAAAAGAATAATTTCTACTGTTGAATAAGAGGAGGATTTCTATGCTCTTTGCTTTGATAATTTTCCTGGTCGCCTGTGCCATACTAGGTTACAGGATAATATCTTCAGTACCCTCGCTTCTTCATACTCCTCTTATGTCGGGTATGAATGCATTGTCGGGTATTACCGTTCTGGGTGCAATCGCTGTCTTTGCAACTGTTGATTCGGGAATCGTCCAATTTCTTAGTGGAGCTGCTCTTGTCTTAGCAATGATCAATGTTGTTGGAGGATTCTGGGTAACCGATCGTATGCTGAAGATGTTCGATTCTAGTGTTAGGAGAAAGAACAAATGAGTGTAATTATCATTGCAGCAATATTCATAGTTGGGTTCATCCTTCAGATTCGCTTGATGCAGTCTCCAAAGACAGCTCTTCTTGGCAATCGGATTGGAGCTGCCTTTATGGGCGCCGCGATAATATACACAATAATTGCCTACGGCGGCATGGGGAATGCATCTCTATGGCTTTGGTTAGTTATCGGAGGCTTTGCCGGTGTGTCACTCGGTCATGTAGTCAAAATGATTCAGATGCCACAAATGGTTGGAATGCTGAATGGATTCGGTGGCGTTGCCTCGGCGCTAGTTGCAATTGCTGGAAGCAGTCTGTTTGTTAGCGGTGCAAGCTGGTACTTGTGGTTAACGGCTTCTTTAGCATTGTCCGTTGGTGTATTGACTTTCACAGGAAGTATGGTTGCAGCGATGAAGTTGCAGGGTATCATTTCGGGAAAACCTGTCAACCTTGACGAGAGCGGTAAGTTACAGCAAATACTTCTCTTAATAGCTGCTGTATTAGTCTTGCTAAGCACCTTCATAACAGGAATTTATACGGTTTGGGTTATTCTCCTTATTATAATCGCGGCAGTCTACGGAGTAATAATGGCTCTTAGAGTTGGGGGGGCAGACATGCCCGTAGTAATCTCTCTACTTAACTCTTTTTCCGGCGTGGCTGCCTCGATAACCGGGTTCGCTGTTGAGGACCCTCTTCTCGTAGGAGTAGGGGCAGTTGTTGGAGTCTCAGGTCTGATTCTGACAAGGATAATGTGCAGGGCAATGAACAGGAGCCTAAGTGCCGTACTGACTGGAATGACCACGGTTTCTAACTCAAAGAAGGCGGAGAATCTTACGCACGTCTCAAATAGCCTTGAAGAAGTCCATGAAAAGAAAACGCGGGGCACGGATATAGGAAAAATCATAAACTTGTCCAAGAAAGTGATAATAGTGCCTGGATATGGAATGGCAGTAGCACAGGCGCAGGGCAAAGTCAAGGATCTTATTGACTGTATGGAGAAGGCTGGAAAGCAAGTCAAGATTGGAATACATCCAGTGGCCGGAAGAATGCCTGGACATATGAATGTCTTGCTTGCGGAAGTGGGTATTGATTATGACAAGTTGTACGATATGGATACGATAAACCCGGAGTTTGAAAACACCGACCTAACGATCGTGATTGGTGCGTGCGATGTTGTTAACCCTTCTGCTAATACGGCCGAAGGCACTCCCATATACGGAATGCCGATTCTCGAAGTTGAGAAATCCAAGAACGTAATTGTATGCAACCTCGATGAAAAACCAGGTTACTCTGGTGTAGAGAATACTCTGTACTCAATGGAAAACGTCATAACAATTTGGGGTAATGCTTCGGAGACGGTGCCAACTATTACTGAAGCCTGCTGATAAGAAGTCGTTGATTTTCACAGACGCCTTAGGGCGTCTGTTTTCTTGTGGCTGTTGATCTCGCATTATGGTATATTCATTTGGGGGTGGGACTATTGAATAATGCGGTTTATGCGCAGTCAGGTGGCGTAACTTCTGTAATTAATGCATCCGCCTATGGAACTCTTGTCGCAGCGCTTGAGAGTGAAGAAATCGACAGCGTATTTGCAGGGATAAACGGTATCAAAGGTATCCTAAACGAGAACCTCATTGACTTGACAGGAGAAACACGAAGTGAGATAGACAAGATTCCCTACACTCCGGGTGCCGTATTCGGCTCCTGCAGAACGAGAATCGAAAGCGATGAGGATTTTGACAGATTGTTCAGAGTCTTCGACGCTCATTCCATTCGTTACTTCTTCTATAACGGTGGAAATGATTCAATGGACACGGCTCACAAGATTCATCTTAGAGCGAGAGAGAGAGGCTTTCCACTGCAGGTGATAGGAATACCCAAGACTGTCGATAATGATCTTTTGGAAACCGATCACTGTCCTGGATATGGCTCCGCTGCAAGATTTACTGCGATCTCAATAATGGAGGCGACGAGAGACCTGAGATCAATGTACAGTGATTCCACAAAGGTCTTTATTATGGAATCGATGGGACGACATTCTGGCTGGCTTGCCGCTTCTGGTTCGCTTGCAAGTAGCGACAGACTCCATGGTCCGCAGATTATACTTCTTCCAGAAGTGCCTTTCAAAGAAGATTCTTTTATTGAGAAAGTAGAAGATGTAATCAAGAAGGAGGGCTATTGTTCGATCGTCGCATCAGAGGCCCTGAAGAGATCCGATGGATCATACATTTCTACTGCCGGATACTACGATGCCTTCGGAAATGTACAGCTCGGGAAGATAGGACAGTACCTCGAAAAAACAATTCGAGATTCCTTGAATTGCAAAGTGCATCTCGCTCTTCCGGACTATCTTCAGAGATCTTCAAGACACATCGCAAGCTTGATTGATTGGCAAGAAGCAGTCGAGGTAGGAGCACTGGCAGTCAGGGAGGCGCTAAGAGGCAGAAGTGGAGTAATGGTCTCAATTCTCCGATTAAGCGATAGGCCTTATCTAAAGAGATACTCCACAGTTGATTTGGAGAGGGTTGCTAACGGAACAAAAAACCTCCCCAGAGAATTCATCTCAGAGGACGGATTCTACGTTACTGAGGAGTTCAAATCATATGCACTACCACTAATACAGGGCGAAGCTCCGAATCTCTATCTACATGGTTTGCCCATGTACGAGAATCTCGCAAGAAGAAAGGCAAAGAAGCTTCTCTGATACGAAGCTGTCCTTTGCACAAATAGACTGGTAGCGAGCTTTCTCAACTCACAAGATCTCGGAAGAGCTGAAGATACTGATAAAGGTGTCTCGTACTGAGAAAGTCCTTTTTCACAATCTCGAAACCCTTTGCGCCCATTTCTGCTGCACGACTAGGGTTCTCAAGTATCCTTCGTGTACACTCGACAGTCTCTTCCACACTTTCCACAAGATACCCGTTTACTCCATGATGTACCTGAAGAGGGATTCCACCCACATTACCTCCTACAACAGGTGTCTTCTTCCACATAGCTTCGCTCATAGTTAGAGCAAAACCCTCTCGAAGCGATTTTTGAATAACTGCTTTGCTGACTCTCTGCGCTGCATTCACCTCTATATCACCAATTCCCTGGAAGTTCGACAAGACCTTGACATCATAATCCATGCCAATATATCTCAGCAAATCTTCATAGATTTTCCATCCCTCAGGATCATCTGAAGCCATAGATCCAATTAGAAGAAGCTTAATATCCTCAAACTTCCTCTTCAACTTTCTATAAACATCGACAACACCAATCGGGTCCTTCCAGGGGTCGAATCTAGATACTTGAGTGATCACTGGCTCCTTATTCGAAATTCCCAGCTTCTTCAACGCCTGCCTCATCTCAATATCGGAAAGATCTCTGTTCTTGTTACTCAACGGATCGATTGAAGGTGGAATCTCATAGATTCTATCGATAGAAATTCCGTCTTTTGCGTAGCTCTTGAGAGTGAAGATTCCTGCATCATATTGAGACAGGAAGGAGTTTAGATAATCCCAGAAGGTCTGATTGGGTGAAGACGTATCTATATGACACCTCCAGACTAGTTTACAGTGACCGAAGTCTGCAAAGGAAGGCAGACCAACGGGCTGCGGGTCATGGATGACCACAATATCGTATTCGTCTGGTTTGATTAAGCGAGCGTTCTCCTCTTCCACACTTTCGAAGAGTCTCTTGTCTTCATCTGAGAGAGAATCTTCCTTTCCCTGAAGCGCGTTGTGCATCCTCTTACTCAGGTCGAAGAAATTCGAAGGGGCGTCAATTACCTTCCAGTCAACCTTTAGTCCGCAGTCTTTCATGAGGGGAATCAAAGTGTGAAGAATCTCCGCTACTCCGCCACCGAAAGAAGTCGCGTTGATATGCAGGACCCTCAGTCCACGAAGATCTCCGGAAAGCTCATGAATGCTCTCAATCAAGCTCTTCTCAGCAAAAGGTTCATAATCTTTCAGCTTCTTTTCCATTACTTGCGCATTCTTCATTTCACACCTTCTCTTACTTAATTAGGGGGAGACGCTGGCCCCACGAAGGGACCAGCCTCTCTGAGCAAAAATCTGTCTAGAATCCCCAGACGACCTCGAATCCAGTCAAATCTTCGAGATCGAGGGCAAGCTCTTCAAGTGCGTTCTGTGCATCCGCTGTTCCGGAAAGGACACTGTGAACGGCCTTGAAAAACAGAGTAGATACTTCATTATATCGCGGAGCAGTTGCTGTTGATGGTCTAGCGACAGCGTTTGTAAATACGTAATAAAGCGAGCCAAAGAATGGATTCGCTTCAAGTACTTCGTAGTCTGCATAAAGAGCTTCAATCGTAGGATTAAAGGAACCTTCAACAGCTCTCATCTTCTGCATTTCGTAACCGGCCATGAACAATGCGAAATCCGCCGCAATTTCGGGATTGTTACTGTACTTGCTTACTGAAAGCTGCCAACCACCTAGCGTAGCGGCTCCATTCCCACTCTTCCCTGCCGGAAGAGGAGAGACATCGAACTTGCCCGCGACGGCGCTGTCCTCGCCCTTACTTAGACTGTATGCATAAGGCCAATTTCTCATGAAGGCAGCGTTCCCAGTTTGCCAAACCGCTCTGGCATCCTCCTCAGCGAAAGTCAAGACTCCGCTGGGGGAGATGGTTCCAACCCAACCAGCTACCTTTTCAAGAATCTCGACTGCATTGGCGTTTGCTATTGTTATCTTCTTATCAGGGCTGATAATTGATCCTGCATCATTTGATGCGAGCCATTCAAGCGCATCGCATGTCAAACCTTCGTAAGCATTACCCTGCCACACAAATCCCCAAAAGTCTGGATTTGTCTTCCTTTCGCCTTCCTGGATAATTTTCGATGCTTCTTCGAGTTCGTCCCACGTAGTCGGTGGGTTAAGCCCATACTTCTCAAGAAGATCAGTTCGATAGTAAAGAAGACCCGCATCTGTGAACCATGGTATGGCAACGAGCTTTCCATCAACAGTGTTGTTTTCAACTATTGCAGGGAAATGCATAGATACAACCTTGTCGGCGTTATACTCGTAAAGATCGACAAAATGCTGGGCAAGATCACCCGGCCATATAACATCTACTTGATAGACATCGATCTCGGAACTTCTTGCTTCCAGAAATTGAAGATAGAGTCCGAGTCTATCCTGGACCATGTCTGGTGTGTCCAGAACTCTCACAGTCACATCGGGATGAATCTCCATGTATCTTTCCGCTGCTTTCTTGGTCAGTTCAAGCTCCTGACCAACGGCCCCTGCCGCAACAGTAATAATTGTCTCTGAAACTGCAACCAGGGCGAATAACACTACCATAAAAGTCAATAGAACTTTCTTCATAATACCCCTCCTTTAAACAAACTTCTTGAGAACCATCTTCTCTGAAAACCTAATCTACTTCCAAAACCCTTCAGATCACCTCCTGTTATCATCAGACCACCTATGGTATCTTCCTTAACAAATTTTTTTAGCCCTTCACGGCGCCCGCAGTCAAACCCTGCACTATTCTTCTTTGAAAGATGAAAACAAGAGCGACCACAGGAACTGTTACTATGACAGCTCCGGCCATGATCTCCCCAAATGGCACTTGCCTTGAAACCGATCCTGTGAACAGTGAAATGGCGACTGGTATCGTCCTTGCTTCTGGCGCAATAGTAGTAAAAGTGAGAGCGAAAATATACTCGTTCCATGCTGCAATGAACGCAAGTAAACCAGCTGTAACAAGTGCAGGAGCAGTCAGAGGCAGCAATATCATATAGAAAGTCTGAAAAGGTGTAGCACCGTCAACCCATGCTGACTGCATAATCTCCGTCGGTAGCTCCTTGAAGAAGGCAGTGAGGACCCAAGTTGTGAAGGGCAACGTAAATATCATATATGAGAGGATTAAGCTCATTCTTGCCCCTAGGTTGAGTGTTGTAATAACTGCATACAATCCTGAAAGTACTGTAATCTGGGGAAACATTGTGAGAGACAGTATGAGATACAGAGTTAGTCTCTTTCCTTTGAACCTTAGCTTGCCCATCGCATAGGCTGCGAACGATCCTACCCCTAATGCTAGAACTGTAGTAAGACCCGCGACAATAGTGCTGTTCCACAATGCTCTGACAAAGGTTCCGTCATTGAAAATTGCGACGTAATTCTGAAGCGTTGGAGCAAACTTCCCATTCCTGTCAACGGGCAAAAGAGTTGCCGGAGTCATCTGGAGCTGAGCCTCGGACTTCAGCGATGAATTCACTGCCCAGTAGAAGGGGAAGAGCATGTAGAAGAAGATAAATATAATAAGTATCCAGAACGCGATCTTACCCACCAACCAAAGCGATCTATTCTTCTTCATTCTTTATCAACTCCCATAAGCCTCATGTACAAAACTGCAAAGATTCCAATTAGAAAGAAGATGATCACACCTATTGCAGAGGCAAGACCCATATTCCTGTTGCCAATCAATTGATAGTAGTTATAGGAAGCCATTGAATACATTCGGTTTCCCATAAGTACCTGGAAAACATCGAACACTCTCAATGCATCAAGTGTTCTGAAGATAAGTGCAACGGCAAGCGTAGGTTTCAGAAGAGGCATAGTAATGGAGAAGAACTGTCTCAATCTATTTGCTCCATCAACTCTCCCTGCTTCGTATAGCTCTTTTGGAATGAGTTGTAGGCCCGCAAGAATCAGCAGTGCCATGAAAGGGGTTGTTTTCCAGACGTCAACGGCAATTAGAGTAGGCATTTGTAAAGTCGGCATGCTCAGAAATGAGAGCCCTCCATCACCCCAACCCAGCCTGCTCAGGACCATATTGAAGAGACCTGCCCTCGTCGGCTGAAGCATCCACTCCCATATCCTCGCGGAGACAACTGTTATTACGGCCCATGGGACAAGCATGGTTGCCCTCATTAAACCTTTCCCTTTGAAATTGCTGTTCACTACTAGTGCTACCCCAAGTCCTAGAATAGTCTCGAGAAAGACCGAGATAACGGTGAATACAAGTGTATTCCAGATAGCCTTCATGAACTCGGGGTCTCTCGCACCCACTACATACCGCCGTCCGAGGAATGAAAACTGAAACCACTCTCTATATCTGACCGGACTTCTTGGCAGAACTCTTATTGCTCTTTCATACATAGTCACTCCGGTTGCTTCGTCAACCAAGGGATCTCCTGTCGTTTCATCCATAATAGGCGGCAACTCCTGAATAGTAAGTCCGAGAAGACTCTTATAGTTCTCAATACCTATGAACTTCGGTGCCTCGTCAGTTCCGGAAGCAAACACCTTGTCAGTAAGACTGGTATAGAAGACCTGAAACAATGGATAAAATGCAACAGCCGCTAAGATCAACAGAGCTGGAACAAGCAGTTTGTAGGCAGTTCTTTGTTCTTTCTGAGCTAAAGTCAGCTTATCTTTCCTGGCCATAAATCCTCCTCATGACTGGGGATAAAGTCAGGCCGTCCTCCTGCGCTTCATTTTGGGCAGGAATTTTACAGGCTGAATGTATTGCCCCGGAGCTTCTATCTTCTGAATTATCAATTCCGCCGTCTTTCTTCCCATATCTTCCATCGGCTGCTCGATGGTAGTTAGACCCGCTCTTTCGGTCCAGCTTTGATTGTCGTAACCGATGAGGAAGAAATCCTTACCGGGTATCTTCTTCAAAGCCGAAGCTGTTTGAAGCACCTCAAGGGCGAAATTGTCTGCCAAAGCGAATATTCCAGGCTTGTCGTGTTCAGTAAGTATCTCGGCAATCTTTTCATGCGCAGTTTCGAAGAAGAAAGATGAGTACACGAGATTCTCCTGAATGAATTCATAACCCTTTTTCTCTAGAACAGCAGTAAAACCCTCTATCCTCTTCTCAAAATTCTCTGTTGCGAGAATCGTGTTCTCTTCCTCAAAAGAGATAACGAAAAAATCACTCGAGCCACATTCTATAAGTAACTCCGCAGCCATCTTACCTCCCATGTTGTTATCCAGGTAAACACAATCAGAATCCTCTGAATGTGCTTCAAAGAACACAATGTTGGTTCCGAAATCTATGTAGTTCCTTGACAAAAATTCTGTGTTCATTGTGCAAATTACTGCTCCATCTGAGCCCTCCAGCAAAGAAGAATCCATCTTGAGTCTGTTTAACCTTCTGTCGGAAAACACAGGGTATATAACCATCTCGTAATTCATCATATCTAAAAAATCATCAAACGATTTCATTACTCTCCAGTGAAACTCCGTCCTCACTTCGGGCATCAAGAAGAGAATTCTTCTCGTCTTTCCGCCCGCGAGTGTTCTTGCCATCTGGTTCGGCTGATATCCAAGTTTTTCGATGGCCCCAACTACTTTGATTCTCGTTGTTTCCTTAACAGAACCGCCATTCAAAACTCTAGAAACGGTACCGGTTCCAACTCCGGAAAGAGATGCAACATCTTTTATGGTGGGCTTTTTCAAGCCAATCGCTCCTCAATATTATGTTATAATGGAATCGCTTCCATTATAACAATATGATTAATGAAATCAAAGCAAACCTAGAATCGATCTGAAGTCATTTTGAGTAAATACTGAACGCAAGAGACGATAAGGGGCGGTTTTCTCTAGAATACTTCTGTTATTATTGGATTACTCTTTCATGCTCACACATGGATCGATCGTTTCACTTTCCAAGTGATTGATTCGACTTTGCTTTTTCACTAGTGCCAGAACCCCTGGAGACCAAGCGCCTATTTTCCTTTCTAAGCAATTAGTGCACCTATTCCAATTATTCCCTTTCCACCGTGAACAAGAATTCCAGACGATAGCTCTCCAGTGAGTAGAGTCTCCGATAGAGGAGAAATCCTTTTTCTCGCCCAGTCGACAAGGGATATGGTTTCCCTCTCGTCACCGGAATGATACAGCGCTAGACAAAGGACTTTCTTGCCCTTTACGGCATCCATTAGCCGATCCACCATCTTCTCAACTGCTTTCTTCATACCTCTAGCCTTTCCTGAAAGCGTAAAGACTCCATTGCTACTGATTGTGCCAATAGGTTTCACATTTAGAATCTCGCCCACTGAACCTTCAAGCCTACCAATTCTTCCACTCTGCTTTAGGTACTTAAGCGTCGGCAAAACGAAGAAGACGATATTCTTCGTTCCGGCTCTGCTTCTGAGATCAGAGGAAATAATCCAAAGAGAGTCTCCCATTTCTTTCATACTAATAGCCTTGTAAATAAGCATTGCGATACCACCAGAAAGGGAGAGGGAATCAACATACTCAATAGCCACCGATTCATGAGTGCTGGCGAACTGCTCTCCTGTCGTTTTGAATAGATTGTGAGTACCGCTAAGTCCGCTTGAAAGATTCACGACAAGAAGTTCATCATACCCTCTTGAATACATTGTCTCAAAGGCTTTCAAAACATCGCTCGGACTGGGCAGTGATGTTCTGGCGAAGTTGTTCTCCAGATAATCGGCAATTTCGGCTCTGCTGATCTCGACACCTTCGCGAAAGGATTTTTCCCCAAGGACTACCATTACTGGAACAACGTACACGTCATCTCTTTCAGCCAGCTCCACAGGAAGATCAACTACTGAATCACAGATAATTCCCAGCATAATTTGCTTCCCCCTCATCAACAACTGTGTTTCTTTGCAAGCCAAGATTAACTTTGCCATCTGAAGAGAATATTCTAGACTCAATGATGTCTCCGGGTTTCAAGTACCTTCCGCTTTCCTCTTGATCTTTAATAAACAGCTCCCATCTCTTCGATTCTGAAAGAAGCCTCCTGAACCAAGCACGAAATCCCTTTTTCTGACTTAGCGCAGTCCCCTTGGGAGTGCCGGTTAGAATAACATCTCCCGGATCAAGGTCGGAGAAGTGGCTCAATTCCGACAGTGTCTCATGAGGTTTGTAAATCATATTTGAAGTCGAAGCACTCTGCTTAACTAACCCATTTACCTTCAGTTCAATAGTGAGGTTTTCTATGTACTTCATGTCTTCACCATCGACAATCGCCATGAATGGCCCTAGTGGGCAAAATGAACGATAACTCTTCCCCTTGAAAAACTGGCTTTGAGGTAACTGAATGTCCCTTGCCGATATGTCGTTTCCAATAATTATCCCGCCAACATACTCGTGCAATTTCGAGGAATCGATTTCTATCTTTCGGTTTATCGGAGCTTTAATGACAAGGCCTAGCTCGATTTCATAATCAAGAAGTCGAACTCCTACCGGCCTAAAAATAGGTGAACCGGGGCTTACAATCGATGCCGATGACTTGTTGAAAAACATATTGAACTGTTTGTCTTCTTGTCTTATTCCTGTGTCCAGAAGATGATCCAAATAGTTCTTCCCCTGGCATATAACCCTGCAGGGCTTGGTGATCGGTGAAAGGAGTTCAAGATCCGAAAGATCAAAGCTTTCATCAGACAAAAAATCTTTAATCTTGTATGAGCTCCCCATTACTCTTTTCAAGAAGGCTCCCGTCGAATTAAAATCTACATCAATTGGTCTCACAAAACCCTTCTCGACTATTCCCCAGAAATCCTTCTGTCTGTGATGCCTGAATCTTCCAACATGTACTATCAAAAGCCACCCTCCTCAATTTATTATACCTGTTGTCCCATTCAAATGTCTTTCATCTTCTATTACAGAAAATTCTAAACTCTGGATTCCAACTCTCAGTCAGACCTAGATCATTCTTCTTGAGCGAAAGCAAATTCCGACTGTGCTAAAATTGCTTCGAGGTGATTGAATGAGAAAGCCAGAATCTGGACGCTCGGTCCTTCTTTGCTGTGATAAAGAGTTAACGTCTCTGGTTCGGAGTTCCTTGAATAATGTCACTGTTATTGATTGTATTGGAATGGAGACTAGCACCTTGAGAGAGATCCTGGAAAAGGAAGCTGTCAGTCAGAATGGCAGAGCAAAAAATCGAGAACACTTATGTTATGCGATCTTCAACGGATTTGAAAATAGTACTATTGGAAGCACAATCAAAGAGATTCGTCGGCTTTTGCAGAAAGAATGTGTATTCGCTACCACGACTGAATCAAATCTGAACTGGAAACTGGAAGACTTGCTGGCAGAACTGACCGAAGAACATGACTACTTCAAGAAGGTGAGGCGAGTTGAGCTTGAAGAATAATTCTTTCCAAAAACTTCATGAATTTTCAAAAGTGGAAATTGTGAACCTTTTGAATCTGATCTTTTCAGACTATGTTCTTAGAATGCACTGGACTCTAGAGAGCTTCGAAAAGGATGTCAGAGAGAACAATATCTCTCTATCGGATTCATTCGTCTCAACTATAGAGGGGAGAAATGCCGGAGCAGTATTGCTGAGCTTCAGAGAGAAGAGAGCAAGAATTGACCTGATGGGAGTTACTCCATCCTTTAGAAGAGGGGGAGTTGGCTTCAGGTTGGTTGATGAAGCAGTAAGGATTGCCAAGTGGAAGGGTTGCGAACAAATAGTCCTTGAAGTCCCTGAAAAGGACAACAGAGCGATCAGTTTCTACGAGAAGTTTGGATTCAGACAAAAGCGCAGCCTTACAACCTTCTTCATCAGAAACCCTGGAACAAAGGGTTTCTCACTGAGAGACTCGGATTCAGGAAGAATAATAGAATGTGCTCTCTTTGTGATGGACAGATTCAAGCGAAATCCTGAATGGGAAAGAGAGCCCACGGGATTCAATCATCTCGAGCAATATACCTTCAACTCTGTCATTAATGAAGCCGGGAAAGAAATCGCCTACTGCATCTGGCAGGAAAGGGATTCGGTATTCTATGTGAGGGACGCGGGACCGACTAAAGACTTTTCCTTCAAGGAGACAATAGGCGGTCTGTGTGGAATCGCAAAAGATAGAGGACTTACCCCTTTGTTTCCTACGGTGCCAGAAGAAGATCCCCTGTTTCTGGAAGCCCAGTCTTTTGAACCTGAGATCCTCCTCAAGCAAAGCGAGATGACTTTCAAAATTCACTGAAAGAACTCAGTAAGCGCCGGTCTGTCTCATGTATCCTAGAATGTATTCGACCATCTTGAATCCATCTTGAGGTGACTTGTTTATCAAGTTCTGAACGAGTCTGTTTCTGTCCACCAGTATGTACTCCGATTTTCCTTTGGCAATTACAGTTGCATCCCATTTGCTCTTCGAAAGAAGCTGAACCTCGCCAATGGAATTTGGAGACCTAAGAGAAAAAAGAACCGAATCCTCGTCACCGCGCCTTTTCAGAAGAATCATCTCTCCCCTCAGAAGGAAGATAGCACTTCCACACTTTCTGCCCTCTTCAACCACGATTTGATCTGAAGATACTTTCCGAACTCTTCGCGAATCTGCTCTCAATATCCTGAATAGATCTGCGCTGTAATCTGGACCGTTATATAAAAGCTTGAAGCCAGATTCATAAAGGCCCATGTTGCAGACGAAGAATCTCGCTATCTTAGAGATCTCATCTTCTTCGCTCTCCAGAATCTCCATTATTGTTGACAAAGCCTCTTCTAAAATGCTGTTCAAGAAGCAGCTAACCGAATAGAACATCTTCACGGGTCTCGATAAAGGAGAGTTCTTGTACTGATCGAGATAACTCTTCAAAACCTCTTGAGCGGCCGGATAGTCCTTCCTCTCAATTAGCTTAATGCCCTTCCTGTAAAGGGATTTTTCGCCAAAAAGCAGTGGGGGAAATTCTCTAAGCCACTGCTGCTTCCTGGAGACGATTGTAGAAATCAGATCCTCCAGATCACACGCCTTCTTTCGAGGATAAAGTTTCAGCTCTTCTTCAATATCGAAGAAAAACCTTTCTAGTCTTGAAGGCCTTGAGATTAGATACTCCTTCAACTCATCTTTGTCGCCAACAAGAATTGAAGAATCACCAACGGAAAGAAGATCTCCACTGTGCTCTCCACCAACTATAGAAAGCGGGTCAGCGAGATCTCCCTCCATGTAAACCCTGTCTTCAGAATCTGATCCCTTGAGGATGAGACCGCCAGACGATACTATGTAGTAAGCATCAGCCTTTTCACCACAGACGGCGAGCTTGGTATCACCCTCTAATACTATCTCCTTTATGACCCTTCATCACCTTTCACTCTTCCCAGAGTTTCAGTTCCTTCAATCCTTCTTTGACTATTTTACGTGTGTCCCTTGAAATGACCAGTTCTTCATTTGTAGGGATCACAAAAACTCCGACTCTTGAATCTTCTGTAGAAATAACCATTTCCTTCCCTCTAACTTTGTTCTTTTCCTCATCTACTGTTATACCAAGATAACCAAGATACTTATTGATAATATTGGCTCTCAGGTATGGGCTGTTTTCTCCCACTCCTGCCGTGAAGACAATCGCATCGACTCCATTCATCGCAGCCGCGTATGCTCCAATGTACTTTGCCAATCTGTACTCATAGACGTCATGAGCCCTCTTACATACAGGCTCGTCCTTCATCGCCAGATCCTCTATATCCCTCATGTCACTGAACTGTCGGTCTGTAAGTCCATACATACCGCTTTCCTTATTTAGCAGACTGTTGACTTCTCCTGCAGATAGGCCTTCTTGCTCCTGTAAGAAAGGAACGATTGCGGGATCAATGTCGCCAGACCGGGTCCCCATAACCAGTCCTTCCAGAGGTGTGAAGCCCATTGAGGTATCCACAGATCTACCGTTCTTTACCGCCGCGACAGATGCGCCGTTGCCTATATGGGCAGTAATTATTTTAAGGGATTTCAACGGTTTGCCTAGCAAGGAAGCGGCCCTTTCTGCAACATATCTGTGACTTGTGCCGTGGAAACCATATCTTCTTATCCTGTATTTTCTGTAGAGCTCATAGGGTAATGCATATAAATATGATGATTCAGGCATGGATTGATGAAACGCAGTGTCGAAAACTCCGACATGGGGTACGGACGGGAGTATCTTCTTCGCCGCCACTATTCCTTCAATATTCGCTGGATTATGAAGAGGGGCAAGGAAATTGTTTGCCTCGATTTCCCTTACAACTTCATCGTCAATGAGAACCGAAGAAGCGAATCTTTCTCCTCCATGAACGACACGATGGCCAACTGCCTCAATTTCATCTATGTTCTTCACAACACCTGTCTCTTCAGCCTGCAATACATTGATTATTAGTTCTAGCCCCTCAGTGTGATCGGCAATATCCTTCTCAAACTCAAATTTCTTGTCGCCCTTTTTGTGAGATAGTTTTGATCCAGATATGCCAATTCTTTCGAGCAAGCCTTTGGCCATTACATTTTCACTTGCGGCATCCAGAAGCTGGTACTTGATTGAGGAAGAGCCGCAATTGATTACAAGAATCTTCATTTGACACCCCCGTCTATGCTTTATTAGAACAACCTAGAAGTCTCAACCTGGCTTTTATCACATTCTTTACTAATTCCTTCGGTGTCTTGAAGTATTTTCTCGGATCGAATTCACCGGGATTCTTTGCAAGAAACTCTCTTAATGAAGCAATGAAGGCCATTCTCAAATCTGTATCAGTATTTACTTTGTTTATTCCAAACCTAACGGATTCAGCCAGAATCTCCCCCGGAACACCCTTGGCCCCTTTGAAATCGGCCCCATATTCTTCAGCGAGGTTCTTTACCTCTTCAGGAACACTGGAAGCCCCATGAAGAACAAGTGGAAGATCAGTAAGCTCCTTCACTTTCTTGAGCCTTTCAAAGTCAAGTTTTGCTTCTCCTTTGAACTTGAAGGCACCGTGACTCGTACCAATAGCCGGCGCAAGAAAATCAATTTCCGTCTCTTCGACAAACCGTTTCGCCTCATCCGGATCAACAAGTGCTGCCTCGTGAGATTCGACCACAACGTTGTCTTCTATTCCAACCAACCTGCCCAATTCTGCTTCAACCGATACCCCCAGACTGTGGGCGATTTCCACTATCTTCTTAGTCTCTTTCACATTCTTTTCAAACGGATACTCCGAAGCATCAATCATTACTGATGAATAACCCGACTGAATTGCAGCCATAAGAATATCGAAGTTCTTTCCATGGTCAACATGAAGTGAAACAGGAATTTCCACTGTATCGGCATAGCCTTTCACCATTGAAACAAATAATCTCGCACCAAGTTTAGCATCCCCATTTCCCGCATACTTAATTGCTCCTTCAGAGGTCTCTATTATCACTGGAGAATGCTCTTCAACTCCGGCATCAATAATTGCCTGAAGAAACTCAAGATTGTTAATATTCAGAGCCGGTACAGCATAAAATCCTTTATTTGCTTTCTCCAGTATTTCCTTGGTATTTACGTACGGCATTTTCTCCCCTCCAATCTCGTTTCAACATCTACATTTCATCAAGATTATACCAGCTCAAATCCACTAAGTTCTATTCCAACGCCCGTTTTCCTCGTAAACGTAACCTCCCAATTGCAGATTTGTCAGTTCAACAATCAGATCCTTGCTCGATAAGTTTGCTCTCAGAAGGAGTTCTTCGAAAGTAAGAGAACCGTCTCCCAGAACTTCCAGAACTTGTGATTCTATTCTTTCTTTGGAAACCTCGCGCATGAGTATCTCGGGAAACTCTTCCACTATGTCTTTGCATTCGGAAACCAGTTTCGCTCCGTTCTTAATCAGCCAATTAGTCCCTTCTGAGTTTCTCCTACTTATGTCCCCTGGAATAGCGAAGACATCTCTTCCGTTCTCTATAGCAAGTCTCGCTGTAATCAAAGAACCGCTTCTCAGAGTAGCCTGCACTACAAAAACCGCTCTGGATAAGCCGGCAATGATTCTATTTCTCCTTGGGAAGTTATGTTTTAGCGGAGGAGTTCCGGGAAGATACTCAGAAAGGACACAGCCTCTTTCCATCACCAATCTTATAAGTTGTCTGTTGGTTGCGGGATAAGCAATATCGATCCCCGTTCCAAGTATCCCCACTGTTGAACCGCTGCCTTCGAGAGCTCCTAGATGGGCTTGTGCATCGATTCCGACGGCGAGACCACTGACTATCGTAATACCGGTTTCGGAAAGTGATCTGGAGTATTCCTTCGCAATCGAGACACCATACCTGTCTGCTTTTCTGGAACCCACAACGGCTAGAATACTCTGCGAATTGATGAGCGAAAGCTCTCCTTCATAGAACAGAACAGCAGGCGGTTCAAATATGTTTCTGAGGGCATCGGGATATTGTTCATCATTGAAAGTAATGAAGTTCCTGTATTTCGAAATGGTTTTTACCACGGAAGAAAAATTCTTGCAGTAATTCTTCAATTTGCTTCTGCTGAGATCTATTTGCGAATGAAATAATTGAGAGCTACTAAGCCCCACGCTCTCTATCTTACACATCTCAGAAGGTACGAAATCACCAGAAAGAGCTATTGCAGCATATTCTGTTCTTTCCATTACAGTATGAAAGCGCTTAAGTCCTCATCGGCAGCTATCTCGCCGATCTTGTCATTAACGTACTTCCTGTTCACTATGAGTTCTTCAGGAACTTCAGGTGCGTTGAATGAAGTCTCCTCGAGAACCTTTTCAACTACCGTGTAAAGCCTTCTCGCTCCAATGTTTTCGATCTTCTCATTCAGATTGTGAGAAACCCTGGCTATCTCTCTCAAACCGTCCTCTTCAAAAACCACTCTTACCCCTTCGGTTTCCAGCAACGCAGCATACTGCTTTGTTATAGCATTCTTAGGTTCGACTAGAATCCTCAAAAAATCCTTCTGAGTAAGGGCATCAAGTTCAACTCTTATTGGAAACCTCCCCTGAAACTCCGGAATCAAATCAGACGGCTTCGCAGTATGGAAGGCTCCCGCCGCAATGAATAGTATGTAGTCAGTTCTTATCTGCCCGTGTTTAGTAGTAACGGTCGTTCCTTCGATAATCGGTAGAAGATCTCTTTGAACGCCTTCCCTTGAGACATCAGGTCCGTGGGAACCACTTCTGAATGTGATCTTATCAATTTCGTCTACGAAAACTATTCCGCGATTCTGCACTCTTTCAATCGCTTCCGCCACAACTTTATCCATATCAAGAAGCTTCTCTGCTTCCAAAGGCAGAAGAGTTCTTCTAGCATCGGCGATTCTCATTCTGCGCCTCTTTGTCTTTTTCGGTACCATTCCTCCCAGAACTCCCGACATGTCTATTCCCATATCCTCCATTCCAGGAATCATTATCATTGGTTGACTATGGTCTTCGACTTCGATCTCAATTTCCAGTTCTTCGAGATCTCCACTTCTCAGACGTTCTCTGTAGTCTTCCCTGCGGCTTCTTATTCTATCGATTTCTTCCTGACTGGGTTTTGGCTGCTGCTGACCTTGGAAAAGCTCAAGAATGTTCCTTGCACCACTTCCCTTACTCTGTGGCCCGGGAACAAGAGATTCGAGGATTCTCTCTTCTACTTGATAAGTTGCTTTACCCTCTACTTCACTCATTTTTTCCTGTTTGACCATGTTGACACCGACTTCAACGAGTTCCCTTATTATCGACTCAACGTTTTTACCCACGTAACCCACTTCAGTAAACCTAGTTGCCTCAACCTTAGTAAAAGGAGAACCAGTGAGTTCTGCCAGCCTTCTTGCTATCTCGGTCTTCCCTACTCCCGTGGGACCCATCATAAGTATGTTCTTTGGTATGACGTCTTTTCTCATCTCTTCCGGAAGCTTCTGCCTTCGAATTCTATTTCTCATCGCAACAGCAACTGCCCTCTTGGCCTTTTCCTGTCCAACTATGTATTTGTCTAGTTCCTCGACAATTCTTTTCGGAGTCAAGTCGTCCAATTCTTCTCTATTCATTGCTTTTCTCCTCCAAGTGTTTCCAGAGTGAATTTCGTGTTCGTATAAATGCAGATTTCGCTGGCAATTTCCATCGCTTTCGTCGCTATCTCTTCCGCCTCAAGACTACTGTATCTTATTAGTGCCCTTGCAGCTGCGAGGGCGTAGGAGCCACCAGATCCTATAGCAAGAACATCTCCATCTGGTTCTATAACTTCCCCGTTGCCCGATACCAGAAGAATGCTATCCTTGTCGGCAACCAAAAGAAGTGCCTGAAGATTTCTAAGGACCTTGTTTGTCCTCCACTCTTTGGCTAGGTTTACGGCCGCTCTTTTAAGATTCGCGTTGACTTCCCTCAATTTCTCTTCAAATTTCTCAAAAAGGGTCATTGCATCGGCCACAGAACCTGCAAAACCTGCCAAAACCGAACCGTCGCCAAGTTTTCTGACCTTCCTGGCTGTTCCTTTCATAACGGTATCTCCGATCGTGATCTGACCATCTCCTATCATGACCGTCTTCTCATTTTTCCTAAGAACAAGTATGGTCGTTCCGTGAATATCCTGCATGATTACCTCCTGTTCCTTCTTTCAGCTACCTCAACCACGCCGCCGACAACATCTTCGATACTCATTCCCACTGCCCTCGCAGACATTGGAAGATCGCTTAAGTCAGTCATTCCGGGTATGGTATTTACTTCAAGAAAGTAAAACGTGTCTTCCCTGAGTATACCGTCGATCCTCGAAAAATCACGGCAACCTAGAAGCTGGTATATGGCGACCGACTTCTCGATGATCGCTTTTTGAACACTCTCTTCTAAAGGAGCAGGCACCACAAAGTCTGTAAATCCCGCTATGTACTTAGCTTCATAGTCATAGAAACGCTTCTTGGGTCTGATCTCAAGAATTGGAAGCACTACAGGACCCTCTTTAGAATCGATTACCGATACTGTCACTTCTCTTCCCGCGATATGTTCTTCTAGAAGAAGAGAATCGTAAGCGGCTAGCAGTTCTCCGGTTCTCTCCTCAAGAATCGATTGATCATCGCAGATGTAAACCCCTATGCTGGATCCTTCTCTCACAGGCTTTATAACGCACGGGAATATCTCCCACCCCTCAACGTCTTTTACCCTTTCAACTCTCTTCCATACTGGCAGGTCTGCAGTTCCATCGACCAGTCTGTAGGTAATCTCCTTATCAAAGCAAATCGCACTCGTTATTGAGTCGGAGCCGGTATAAGGAAGACCCGCAAGTTCCAGCATGCCTTGAATAGTCCCGTCTTCGCCAAACTTGCCGTGGAGAGCAAGGAAAAAGAGATCGGTCTTCACTTCAAGGAGGTCGGCAATTGTGTCTCTCTTAAGATCAAACGGCAAAACCTCAACTCCTAACCTTTCCAGAGACTTGGCAATGTTTATTCCACTCTTGATTGACACATCTCTCTCGTTTGAAAAACCGCCGTAGACAACCGCAACTTTCTTGGTCATCAACCTTCCTCCATTTCGAACTCTTTCTTGCACTTTTCGCAGTAATGGACCTTTTTTCCTCCCCGCTTGATTTTGAGAAAGAGACGAGAATCACAGATTTCGCATTTCTCCTTTGCGGGCTCATTCCAGTAAAGCTCTCCACATTCTGAACACTTGTAGTAATTCTTACCTTTCTTGCTACGGAGTTTCTCAACCACCCCTCCGCACTTGGGACATGGGGCGTCTATTCTCACGTTTCTTGTGTACTTGCATTTCGGGTAAGCCGAGCATGCGATGAACTCACCGTACCTGCCCTTTCTCTTAACAAGAGCGGAACCACATTCCGGACACTTCTCATCTATCTCCACTTCCATTTTCTGATTGGCTGCAACATCCTTCAACAAGACTTTCCCGTCTATCACGCAGGTGAAAGAGGTCATATCGACAGATTCGTTCTTTTCACATGATTGACACTTCAAATACCCGCCATACCTTCCGAAGACTATCTTGAAATTGCCGCCACAAGAGCATTCTTTGTCTGTCAGGAACTCAATTCTAAGCTCCCCCTTCTTGATCTTCTTATCAATCTGATCCAGATCCGTCTTGAAGCCGCCATAGAAGCCCTGGACAACATCTTGCCACTTCTTGGCACCATTTTCTACATCGTCAAGTTCTTCCTCCATGTTTGCGGTAAAATTCATGTCAACGACATCAGGAAAATAATCATTGAGAAACTCATTTACAATCGAACCTAGTAGTGTTGGCCTTAACTCTCTGGACTGTCGAAGTACGTATTTTCTGTCTAGTAGTGTGGAGATAATTGTCGCATAAGTTGAGGGACGACCGATTCCTCTCTTCTCGAGTTCTTTTACTAGAGAAGCTTCGCTAAATCTGGAGGGCGGTTTGGTTGTATCTTCCTCGAATTCTATCTTAGAAGGCTTGATCTCTTCACCCTTCTTGTAATCGCGACCAATCTCACTCTTCGATGATCTCGAGATAATTCTTTCAAAGCCATCGAACAGTCTTCGTTCACCGGTTAAGCTGAGTATATACTTCTTGTTCTCGTCTTCTAGCTGTACATCTGTCACTGCATATTCTGCACTAGCCATCTGAGAAGCGATGAACCTGTTCCAAATAAGCGTGTAAAGCCTCAGATTATCACCGGATATAAGCTTCTTAGCTGTCTCCGGATCGTTTTCGGGATAGGTGGGCCTTATCGCTTCATGTGCATCCTGAATCTTCTTGCCCTTCCCGGCAGATCGTACCGAACCAACGTATTCCTTTCCAAATTTTCTAGTGACGATCTCTACAGCCTTTTCTCTCGCCACGCTAGAAATTCTAGTAGAGTCAGTTCTCATGTATGTTATAAAGGCTATCTGGCCCTTATCAGTTTCTATTCCTTCATATAGTTGCTGTGCAATCTTCATCGTCTTGCTCGCACTCCACCCGAGCTCGCCAATCGCGCCTTGCTGAAGAGTTGATGTAATGAAAGGCATCGGAGCATTTCTTTTCGAAGTACGCTTTCTGACATCTTTTACACGGAGATTGGCCTTTGAGAGCTCATGTACTACCTCGTCTCTCTTCTCTTCGCTTGTTATAGATTTATTGTTAAACTTCTTGCCATCAATCTGCGAAAGAGAGAATCGATCTTCGCCGACCTGGGCAAAGATTTTGAAGAATTTATGTGGTACGAAGACAGCGATCTTCTTCTCAAGCTCGACCATGAACTTCAAGGCTACAGACTGAACTCTTCCGGCACTCAATCCCTTTGTCATCGTTCTCCAGAGAATTGGACTAATTTTATAACCCACAATTCTGTCGAGAACTCTCCTGGCTACCTGAGCCTCGACTTTCGACATGTCTATTTCTCTCGGATCCAGTATTGCACTTTTTATTGCCGATTCAGTAATCTCATTGAAGACTATTCTATTCTTTTCGTTTTGAGGAAGACCCAGAAGCTCAGAAATATGCCATGCGATTGCTTCGCCTTCGCGGTCAAGGTCAGAAGCAAGAAAGACTTTCTTGCCTTTTGATTTCTTCGCGAGTTCTTGAACTACCTTCTCTTTACCTTTCAAAACCTCATATGTCGGCTCAAAGGTATCAGGATTCAATCCCAAATTCGATTCTGGCAGATCTCTGACGTGTCCCTTGGAAGCGGTAACTTCGTAGTTCTTTCCTAAGTATCTACCAATTGTCTTCGCCTTCGCTGGCGATTCAACGATTACAAGCTTGTCTGGCAAGATATCACTCCTACTTCTTCAGTCGCCCGATCTTCGATTCTTCATGAATACTCTTCTATTCAGGAACCGGTCATAGTTGCTCCAGGAAGACGTAGAACCATTGAACTCTCTCTCTTCTATCTCTCGAAACTGGGCAACCTTAGAATCCAAATCATCGGCCATGTGAAGGACAATCGCTTCGGTCGTTTTTGGAATAACTGGAGAACCCCACTCCATCTCTCCATGATGAGAAAGAAGAAGATGTTTGATCTCCGTTTGAAGATAACGCGGAAAACCCTGAATCTTAGAAATGGCTCTGCCAATCATCTCTATGCCCATCGCGATATGCCCGACCAGTTCACCGTCATTGGTCCTGTCAATTCCTGACGGAGTGACAGCGTATTCGTATACTTTGCCAACATCATGCAATAAGGCGCCGGCTATCAAGAGATCTTTGTCTACGGACTCATTGTACTTAACTGCGAAAAAGGCACACAGTTCTGCAACTGACATTGTATGTTCCAGAAGGCCTCCCTTATACGCGTGATGAACCTTTGACGCAGCGGGTGAGATTATGAACTTCTCGATGAATTTCTTGTCGTTCTCAAACATCTCTTTGAGCAGTGTCCTTATGTACTGGTCACTGATACTGTTGATAAAACTGAGAAGATCATCGTACATCTGGGGGATATCCTTCGTTGTTACAGCCATAAACCTTTCGGGATCGTATTGTCCAATCTCAAGAACTTGAATCCCTTCCGAATCAAGGTTAAGCTGCTGCCTGTCTTCATAAACAACTACACGAGCCGAAACTCTTACAACAGTTCCCTGTTCCAAAGCGCTGTCGTTCTGCTCAGCATTGAACCAATCTATAGCCCTAATGGCGCCCGTCTTATCGGAGAGAGTGAGAAGCAAGAATTTCTTCCCATCTCTGGCCTCCTGAATTCTCTTCGAATGCACTTTGAAAACAGACAGCACGGAACTTCCCGGACGAAGATCTGAAACAAAGGGAAATCCATCCTTGTTGGTCTTATCCTGATCAGCATTTATCTGATTCAAAATCTCATTTCCAATAATATCGCGGAGTTTCATCAATTTTCTCCTTTCCGATAGATCCTTGGAACTCTTGAAGAGATCGAGCAGACAACCTCGTAGTTGATGGTGCCGCAAAGATCCGCTATCTCCTCAGCCGTGATTCTCTCCCCTTCCTGAGAACCAATGATAACCACTTCATCTCCTACGGAGAGCTTTCTCTCTATGTGAGAGACATCGACCACAAATTGATCCATGCAAACCCTGCCTAATACCCTGCATCTCTTGCCCGCAATGATAACATAACCCTTGTTTGATAAGAGTCGACTGTAACCATCGGCATAACCAACCGGAATCGTTGCCACCAGCATATCGTGGTTGGCAAGGAAGGTCCTACCATAGCTAACCGAATAACCGGCATGTATCTCCTTCAAATAGGAGATACAAGTCTTCCACTCAAGTATTGGCTTGAGATTATTATCTGCAATAATCGAGGGTTGCAAGCCATAGGTAGCAATTCCCGCTCTCACATAGTCGTATCTCGAGTTGTCGAGAAAAATAGTCCCGGCGCTGTTAGATATGTGAGTTTTGAAACCGCCAAATGGTTTTTTTCCTAAACCTGCCAGGAATCTATCAAAAGAATCTTGCTGCTCAGACACAAAGTCACTCTCTTTCTCATCTGCAGTAGCAAAATGCGTGTACGCGCCAGTGATTCTAATTCCTTTCGAGATGGCCGACTCATATAACCGCAACGAGTCCTCCCACTCCATACCGAGACGCCTCATTCCTGTGTCCACAACAATATGAAAATCGGGAAGCGACACTTCGAGGTCAACAATTTCCTCAAGCTGGCCAAATGAGCAAAGAGTTGGTGTCAAGCCGAATTTCCTGGCGATAGGGATTTCGTGTCTGTCAACATAGTTCAGTATAAGAATTGGCAGATCGACCCCACCTTCTCGAATCTTGATACCTTCTTCAAGAAAAGCGACTGCTAGCTGCTCAATGCCGATATCCCGAGCGGCCCTCGATAACTCCACTGCGCCGTGACCATAAGCGTCAGCTTTCACAACAACCATCAACTTCGCCGGAGATGCTTTCCTTGACAAATAATGAAGATTCTGCATATAAGCAGACAGATCGATCAAAGCGAAGGTCTTTCGACTGTTCATGACATACCTTCTTAGCGAAAAAAGCGCGCCACGCGCGCTCCAGCTATATTGCTCTCGTCACTTTTCCAGCTTTGAGGCACTTCACACAAACTCTTACTCTTTTCACCTCGCCATCAATCATGACGCGTACCTTATGAACATTTGGCTTCCACCAGCGCTTGGTTTTTTTATTTGAGTGGGAGACCATATTTCCTGTAGTTGGTGCCTTTCCACATATTTCGCAAACCTTGGACATGAGTCGTGTCCTCCTCTCAATTTACAATACACTTCATTATAGTAAAGAAAGACCAGCTTTTCAACTCTGGAGTTTTCGGATTCTGGATTCAGCGTCATTGACTTTCCTGTCCGAGGCAAGCATAATCTTGGTTAATGAAGAGACTTCTGCTAATGTTATTGTCAATTATGTATATGGTGGCAACGGTATATTTCTATTTAAAACCAGGAGCACCCAGGTTTGTAGTCGGAAGCGACAAATTTCTCCATTTCGTTGGCTTCTTCTTCGGCGGACTCCTCTTCCTGCTTTGTTCGAAGATTGGAGTGAAAGGGTTCATAAAAATTCCGTTTATCTTGTTCCTCGTTATAGGTCCGATTGTCCTCGAGTTTCTCCAGATTCTATCTCCATACAGACATTTCGATGCAATCGACATTGTGTTCAATTATTTCGGTTGGATGATTCCCGTACTCATCTTCTTATTCATCCGGCGCCTGCAAATATTTCCGGAAGACAGAAGTTCTAAATCATAACTGAACTGAGTCGAATCATTCCTTCTTCGTGAGAAGTTTCAAAATACATTTATCACAAGGCCGTGATGATATACTTTTTTTGACCATGTGATGGGAGGTGTGTTATTTGGTCGAGAAGAACTTATGGAGTACGGCGTCTCTGATGTTCCTATTTCTTTTCATTTCCTGCCTTTCCCCTTCAGTTATTCTGGCAGATTCGTGGACCATGGACGAACTCCACTATGTCTCCCTTGATGCCACGACATCAGGATTTTCGGGATTGATAGTTGGTACAGTGAATAATTTCGATCTCATAATTTTGAGAGAAGGCACCCTCCTGAGATTTGTACTGGCTGGGCTTGATATTCCCCAATATGACTCGTCAGAGCTCTATAGCAGAAGGCTTCTGTCCTTCTTGAGAAGTACGATTGGACTTCAAGCCGCCGTTCAAAGAGCCTCCTCGTCAGAAGGTACTGCTGCTTACATCTGGATTCAACTCGATGGGGAATCCTATTTGATTCAGTCGATCGTTGTTTCCAGCGGCCTCGGACGAGCAGTCGGCGAAGGAGAAATCGATCTGTCCAATGCTGAAGAGTATGCCTCCAAAAGAGCTCTCGGTATTTGGGACGAAGAGCCGGACGTAGTTAAAGCGACAATCCAGGAAGATGTTCACCAGGCTGAAACAAAGGAATCGCTCCAGAATCATTCCCTGCTTGACGCGAAATTGGTCATATCTGAAATAGATATTTTCGAGAATGGTGAGTACGCGATGATTGTTCTCACTGCCTCAGAGGGTGGGCGTTTCGACGGCTCTACTCTATCAATTGTCTCCAGATCAGAAAGTCGTCTGGATGAAGACCTTTTTTTCTTTGCATCTGAAGGTGTTCTAGAAATGCAGGAACAGCTTAAAATATTCGTTACACTCGATCGATCCCGTCAAGTTACTTTTGATTACGATTATCTATGGGAAAGCTACCTCGATCCCAGAGGTGGTTATATCAGAATCAGAGGTCGAGACGGAATCGAGACTCTCTTCGAATATGAATATGACAGAAGGATAAGTGGCTTCATTGTAACCCCACTCGATTAAGGGAGGCTTTATAATGAAAAGGGTGTTGTTCTTCTTATTCATCATCTTCGGAGCAACAATTTTTGCTTTTACGGGAGAAAGTATGGGAAAAAACGCAGCAGATTATGATGCAGGAACTGTTTTGATTGTTCATTATCACAGGTACGACGAAAACTATGATGGCTGGAATCTCTGGATTTGGCCCGATAAGCCCAAAAGTATGGATGGAAAGTCATATGCTTTCGACAGAACAGATGATTTTGGAGTGTCCGCAACCGTAAGACTTGACGAAAAACACTCTAGAGTTGGTTTCATAGTGAGGCTCAGAGAGTGGGAGAAAAAGGACGTTACTGTCGATAGATTTGTTGACATTCCCGAATCAGGGGTGGCCGAAATTTGGGTAATCGAAGGCGAAGAAGAGTTTCTGTTCAGTCCGGAGAAGATTGATCTCACTCCTAGAGTGAAGATCGCTTTTTTAGATTCATTGAGTGAGATATTTGCATCTCTTTCGGCTCCCGTTGACACCAGAATAGTAACCCCTGAAGTCTTTGTGAATGGTTCTCCCATTGAGATTGAAACCTTCGAGAAGGCTGATCCGACCGATATATCTGTTACTAACTATGTCAAGATAAAGCTGGCAAAACCGCTTCCCGCAGAATCTGTTTGTGAAGAGCTTTCCCTGAATATTGAAGGTTTCCTTTCAAGTGAGATTATTGTCAGGAAGGCGCTTGATGACCCGCAATTCTTCTATGGAAATCAGCTCGGAGCAATTTACTCAAAGAGCGAGACCGTTTTCAGAGTCTGGTCGCCCGTGTCTTCTTCAGCATCGGTGCTTCTATTTGAAGATCTCTTTTCCGATGGTTACGTTGAACTCCCCATGAGTAGAGGAAAGAACGGAGTATGGGAAACAGTCGTTAAAGGAGATCAGCATCTTAAAGCCTACAAATACAAGTTTTCTTCCTACGGTAAGGAAAGAAGCACTGTAGATATTTACTCACACGCGGTAACAAGAAACAGTGAGAGATCAGTCGTAATAGATCAAGAGAAGGTCGTTTTCGATGGTTGGAACGATCATAAAGTGCCACCCTTGGAGAATCCGGAGAACGCAATAATATACGAGATTCATGTTGGAGACATGACCTCCGATCTGAATACAACTGTGGAGAATAAGGGCAAGTATCTCGGACTTGCAGAAACGGGCAGGACAGGCCCAGAGGGTGTGTCTGTTGGACTGGATCACATTGTTGAACTTGGCGTAACCCATGTACACATAATGCCCTTTAATGATATTCATTACATAATCGAGGGAGAAGAGGGACAGTACGGCTGGGGTTATGATCCTTATCTATATATGGTTCCTGAGGGACATTACAGCATCGATCCTTCCGATCCTCTTAGCAGAATAATCGAGTCTAAGATAATGATAAAGAAATTCCACGAAAACGGGATCAGGGTCATTCTCGATACTGTATTCAATCACACGGCGACAACTGGCTCTTCTTCACCCTTCGATCAGACGGTTCCCTATTACTACTACAGAACAGATAGAACTGGAGCCTATTTGAACGGAACAGGAGTCGGTAATGAGATAGCTACCGAAAGACCGATGATGAGAAAGCACATTCTCGATACTCTGAAGATGTGGGTTACTGAATATAGAATCGATGGGTTCAGATTCGACCTTATGGGTCTAATAGACAGAGAGACAATTCTTGCAATAGACCGGGAGCTTCACGCCATCGATGAATCGATTCTCCTCTACGGCGAGCCCTGGGGAGGTTGGGGAGCGACTATTACTTTTGGAAAGGGTGATCAGAAGGGAACCGGCGTAAGCGTGTTCAACGACAACCTAAGAGACGCTATCCGAGGAAGTGTTTTCGATGAGAAGGTGAAGGGCTTTGCCCTTGGAAGCAGGGCAAAAGAGCGGAGGATAATGCGTGGTATAGTGGGTAGCATCGAATACAGTAACGACATTAAGGACTTTGCAGACGATCCGGCAGAGACTATAAACTACGTTTCGGCCCACGATAATCAGACCTTGTGGGACAAAAATAGCGCTGCGATGCCGGATGCCCCAAGAGATCTTCTCTTGAGTGCGCAGAAGCTTTCAAATGCAATAATTATCCTTTCACAGGGAATTCCCTTCCTTCACGGAGGAGTAGATTTCGCACGCACGAAGTACGGGAACGAAAACAGCTATAACGCCGGAGTAGAGTTAAATAAAATGGATTACTCTAGGAAGGCCGAGTTCATTGATCTTTTCACCTATTACAAGGATCTAATAGCCCTGAGAAAGAATCATCCAGCCTTCAGGATGACTTCATCTGAGCAGATCAGCAACAATCTTACATTCCTTGACGCACCAAGAAATATAGTTGCGTTCACCATAAATGGAGAGTCGGCTGGCGATTCTTGGGAGGAAATACTGGTAATCTTCAACGGCAATCTAGAACCTTCTGAGATTACCCTCCCTGACGATAGCTGGAATCTCGCATCAGACGGGGTCAGAGTCTCGGATGCCCCGCTCGAAAGGCTCTCAGGCAAAGTCACACTTGAACCTATATCCACCTATGTCTTCTTCAAGTAAACCCGGAGGTGTGGTATGTATAGCTGTAAGATAATTAGGATACTTGAGTCTGGTTTTTTCGATGAAATCTCTGAATCGATAGAGATTTCAAAAAGGATTCTTGAAGATCATGGTTTTACGTACACAGGTTCTACTGATGTTGACCCAGTGATGAGTGACCTTAAAGAAGCAATATATGCCGATTCCTGTTCAAATGACATAGTTCTAGTTCTTGGAGGAACTGGGCTTTACAGGGAAGACATAGGACCCGAAGTTGTCTTGTCTCTTGTCGATAAAAGGGCGACAGGAATTGAGACGGCAATGCTTAGGAATGCAATTGTCGCTGACCCTTCTCTTTGCCTATATCGGGTTGGAGCAGGAACCATTGGGGATTCAATAGTACTCTCTGTTCCCGGTTATCACGAAACTGTCCATTATTACCTGGAATCCGTTCTAAACTACTTGAAACCCTTTTTTGACGGGCTAAGAGCATCTGAGAGAATTCAGGATATAAATAGCTAATTATGGTCGATATCTACGCGACCGGCAAGTTCATTCTTTAATGAAAGAGATTGGCACTGTTTGGAGGCGAGATATCCATCATCTCTTTCAGAATTGGAGCAGTGAATCTGGATGATGTTTTCTAATCTAAGCGGAAAGTTTGTTTCTGTGGAAGGAGTAATAGGAGTTGGTAAGACAACCCTTGTTAAAATTCTCTCTAGAAAATACACTATGCCAACTGTACTGGAAGTTGTCGAAGAAAATCCATTTCTTGCTCGTTTCTATGAAGATATGGAAAGATGGGCTTTTCAAACTCAGCTCTTTTTCTTGATAAGTCGGTTTGATCAGCAGTCGAACGTCAAGAAGGCAGCTTCGCAGGGACAGGGAGTGGTCTCTGACTATGCTTTTATAAAGGATCATTTATTCGCATCTCTCAATCTCAAGGGGGAACAATTCAGACTATATGAGAAGATATTTAATGCTCTTAAAGAGCAGGTTCTTCATCCAGACCTTATAGTCTATCTATACGCAGACATCGATACCCTAATGAATAGAATTGCTCTTAGAGATAGACCGTTTGAGAGAAGAATGGACAGGACCTACATCTCTATGCTAGGTGATGCTTATGAGAATTACATGAAGAACGTGGCCGAAAGCCAGGTTCTCAGAATTGATACTTCGAACATCGATTTTGTGAGAAATCCCGAAGACCTCAAAAGGGTTTTTGAGAGAATCGAGGCGATCTTATGATATTGGGAATATGCGGAAACATCGGAGCTGGGAAATCATCTCTCACTAATTTGCTGGAGGAGGAGCTTGGGTTCAGAGGTGTCTACGAAGCCGTTGATGAAAACCCTTTTCTTGAAGACTTCTACTCCGATATGAAAAGCTGGGCCTTTCATTCGCAGCTGTTCTTTCTTGTCAAACGCTTTGATTTCCTCAAGAGAGTTGTTACTGAGGGTGCGGTGATTTTACAGGACAGAACGATATACGAAGATGTGGAAATATTTGCCCGCAACCTACAACTAATGGGCTACATCAATGAAAGAGACTGGAGACTCTATCTTGACACTTATGAGACACTCTCAGATCACCTAACAACTCCAGACGGAATTGTGTATATAAAATGCTCGAAGAATGTGTTGTTGAAGAGGATAAAGAAGAGAGGTAGAGGCTTTGAGAGCGATGTAAGTGAAGAATATATCGAAAGACTCAACGGATTATACGATGACTGGATAGAGAGAGTTAAGTTTTGCAGAAAACTAATCATTGACGGTGACAAGTACGATTTCATTGAAAGCGCTCAGGACAGAGCTGATGTCCTTCACCTGATCTCGAGATTCACGGCAGAACTAATGGCGGGAGTACAGTCTAGGTTGTTTTCCAGATAGACTGAATTGAAGAGACGTCGATGTATTCGATTCCAACATCTGAGCAAACACCATCCATGCTCATGTCATTTCCGATCATCACACAGTTGCTTGCCTCAAGACCGTTGACCTCCAAAATCTCACGATAGTATCTTAAATCGGGCTTAACGTAATGTGAGTTTTCCATGGTCGTCACGTAGTCTAAGAATTTCTTCTCCACTCCGACCCATTCAAGTCTCTTGTTGATAGCCTTTCCCGGAAAAATTGGATTTGTTGCGATGATAATTCCTTTCCCTGCCTTCCTCAAATCCTTCAACACCTTTACTACATTCTCTCGGGGCGCCACCAGTTCTTCCAACTTGTTGTAATCACCGTCGTAGAACTCATTGAAAAACTGTTCATACCAATTTTGATCATGATCACCCATCGATTCTACAAACCTCTCCATGAAAAGGTCATAATTATTCTTGAAGTTGTCTCTATCGCCAAAAAGAGCTTTGAGTGAGACCTCCAAAGCAGACATAAGTTTTTCTAAGACGACTCTCCCTTCTGCCGAGCTGAAAACAAGTTGAAAATATCGCCTTGCGAAATCCTCATCAGAAACAGCGCTTAGTGTACCGTCAAGATCAAACAAATATGTGATACGTTCCTTCACCAAAACACTCCCATCATAGACATATTTTCCCCGCTAATCCTTCCCAAGGAGACTCTCTGTTGTATGAACCGAACTCAAGAACCTGAATTTATGCTCGTTCTAAGAATATCACGCACATTGAAATACTTCTACTGTGTAGCCATTCAACCAACTGGAAATGAGCATGCCTGAAGAACCGATTCTCACTACAGCTGGATTTGAATTCAAACGTTCAGATTGGAATCCGTTTTATGGGACTCGATTTGTGAAAAGTCTTAGAATCGACAGTTATGATTGAACTGACTTCACCAGGACAATTTCTTCGGAATCAAGTGAAGACTTTTTTAGCTAGGTTTCCGAGAGAATACGTAACAAATGTTACCGATTAAATCGTTCAATTTTGGTAGACTTATAATCAGTATGGGAGGTGTTCATATGGGAAGGAAGATTACCGATAGTGTAACTTGGGTCGGCAAGATTGACTGGGAACTGAAAAAGTTTCACGGAGAAGATTATTCAACTCACAGAGGGTCGAGTTACAACGCATATCTAGTAAAAGACGAGAAAACAGCTCTGATAGATACGGTCTGGGCTCCTTTTGCAGAGGAATTTGTGGAGAACCTAAAAAAAGTCATTGATCTTTCAGAGATTGACTATGTCATAGCGAACCATGGAGAGATCGATCACAGCGGTGGACTTGTGGCATTGATGAGAGAGATTCCCAACACCCCGATTTACTGTACGGAAAACGCAACAAAATCTCTGAAAGGGCAGTTTCATGAAGACTGGAATTTTGTCACGGTAAAAACAGGTGATACTTTGAGTCTTGGTAAGAAGACTCTTACCTTCGTGGAAGCACCGATGCTTCACTGGCCAGATTCGATGTTTGAGTACCTGGATGGTGACGCGATTCTTTTCAGCAACGATGCGTTTGGGCAGCACTATGCCACCGAACTTATGTATAACGATCTTGTAGACCAGGCAGAACTTTATCAAGAAGCGATCAAGTATTATGCTAATATTCTCACTCCTTTCAGTAAGCTCGTTGTGAGAAAGATTGAAGAAGTCCTGTCCTTCGATCTTCCATTGAACATGATCTGCCCAAGCCACGGTGTGATCTGGAGAAAAGACCCTGCACAAATAGTGAAGAATTACTTGAAATGGGCAGACAATTATCAGGAAGACCAAGTGACTATTGTCTACGATACAATGTGGGAAGGCACTAGAAAGATGGCCGAAGCTATTGCTGAAGGCATTGACAGTGCGAGCAAAGGTACGCCGGTCAAACTCTACAACGCGGGGAAGATGGACAAGAACGACATTGTGACGGAGATATTCAAGTCAAAGGCCGTTCTGTTTGGCTCTCCAACTGTGAACAAGGGGATTCTCGCACCTTTGTCAGGTATGCTTCACGAAGTGAAAGGCCTCGCCTTCAAGAACAAGAAGGCAGCTGTATTCGGTACGTACGGTTGGAGCGGCGAATCAATAGATGTTCTCGGCAAAATGGTTGAAGAAGCCGGATTTGAGATCATACAACCCGGTTTGAAGAAACTCTGGTCACCAGATGACCTAAGCCTTAACGATTGCAGAGAATTCGGCAAGGCTTTCGCTTCGAAGCTGTGAGGAACTAAACTCCAAGAAGTTTCCCCAATATAAGAAAGGTCTCGTCTTCCAGGAGGTAGTAGGATTTCCTAAATGCTACCTCCTGGTAGGTTCTTAGGAAGGCAACAGTATCACCCACAGTCGCAATCAGTTTTTCTCTTCCCAGCTCTTTCTCGATTTCCGTAGCCATTTTCATTCCAACCGGAGCAAGACTTCCGATGCCAAACCAGCTTCTCTGCATGATCAGACGGGCCTCGTTATCGGAGATGTTATTCTGCGCAAGATTAAGAAAGACCTCCTGAAGCATCTCAAGATGCTTCTCAAACTCTCCCATTATCTTCTCTCTCGACAGCGCAACTCGTTTCATTACAGGAATCTTTGACACGTCGCTCACAAGATTCGCAATTCCTTCACACTCTATACTCACAAATCTGTAAACCAATTGGTCAAGCGGCGTCTCGTCGAACTCGAGTCTCTCTCTGGTAATTGAATTTCTTGCTATGTGATGAGCTTCATGAGCCATTACTTCTTCGATAGCCTCTATACCCACATCTAGAGCAAAAATCGGATCGAAGTAGACGCCTTTATGATCTGCATTGGCGTTGTAAGGCATTGGAATAAAGAAGACGTTTAGCCCTTCGAATGATGCCCCTTTTGGAAGATACTCTTCGGCCATTGAGATAGCCTTCGATCTGATCTGCTTTTCATCTCTCTTGATGAAATCAAAGAAGGTTCTTAGCTCAGGTTCCCTCTCTCTGATCTTCTCTACATAGAAGATCAGCTCCGTGCAATCCTTAGAGAGACCGGAAAGATCTTCTCTTCCAGAAAAAGCAGCATTCAGACATTCTTCTACCTCTGAATCACAGATGCGGAACTGTCCAAACATTTTTGCAAGCGGCGAAGCAAGGATTTTGCTCGCTTTTTCATCGTAAGAACCATTTCTGGAATCAAGCAAGTCTATTAGGGCAAAAATCTCTTCTGTATGAAAACAGCTCATCTAGATCACCCCACGCAGCTATCTAATTAAGCAAGAGATATTATATCATCAAACGATGAAGGGAGATGAGAATTCTCAATCTAGGTTTGCACCTCTGTATACCTGAAGCAGTATACAAGATGATCGTTCACCAAGCCGGCTGCCTGCATTAGAGCATAGACGATTGTTGGTCCAACGAAAGTAAAGCCCTTATCTTTTAGAGCGTGCGAAATCTGATGAGCTTTTTTACTCACTGCCGGGATTTCTGAGACATTACCCCAGGCATTCACCACCTGCTTGTAATCAACAAAACTCCAGATAAATCTATCAAATGTGCCAAACTCCACTTCAATTTGATGAAATTTCTTTGCATTGTTAATAGCTGATTCTATCTTTCTTCGATTTCTGATAATTCCGGAATCTGCCATTAGCTTTTCTATCTCATTCTCATCAAACTTTGCAACAATAAGAGGGTCAAAACCTGCAAAGGCCTCCCTGTAACTTTCTCTCTTTCTTAGCACTGTGCGCCAACTGAGACCAGCCTGAGCTCCTTCCAGAACAAGAAACTCAAACCACTTCTTGTCTTCATGAACGGGAACACCCCACTCAGTATCGTGGTATTTGATGTACACATCATCCATTTCGGCCCAGGGGCAACGTATGTTAGCTGTCAGATCTTTTCACTCCACAGAGTTCGAGTTTTTTCCGATTCCGAAGAATCATTTCCCTGTTTCTCTGAAAAAGCAGTTAACTGACAATGCGATTCACAAAAACAGATTGTAAGAGCCCTTCATGTTTCTAAAAACGACTTGGCACTCTATTTGTCCCATCCTTCCGAATCGAATATTTCTTGAACAACCGCTTTTGCCTGCTCATAAGATTTCGTTCTAGGATCCTTTAGAAGAATCTCGACAATAAGATCGGGGTTCTTCTCTTCGAAGGCTTCGAGAGCCCACTCCATCCTGAGTATTCTTGGTTTCAAGTACCACTGAATGACTCTTTCGGGCAATGCCGGATCAATCGCCTCTACGTGAATCCCATCTTTGTCTACTATCGCAGGAACTTCAATTGCAACATCGTCATCAATATCTGCAATAACACCCTCATTCAGAGTGTTAACAACTAATCTTGCAGAATTCCCATTTACAATTGCGTCAATGAAGGGAATATGCTGCTCACCACTCATAGAATCTTTATCGTAAAGTTGATTTGCCTCTCTCGTGAAATCACTGGACAGACCTTTCGTACCCTCAATTATAAGCTTATCCAGACTCGCATCCGGAAACTGCTCGATTGCCTTTGCAAGAGCAAGAGTTGCATCAGTAACCTCTCCAAGCTGCTCTCTGTACCACCTCCAGCCAGGCACGGAATCCGGGCTGCCCCAAGGACTTCCATACCACTTTTCCATGGTCTGCTGGTCGTAATGATACTTCCACCCGCTATTTCGTACGGTATCTCCGATTGGAACCAAACCGTAGAATGAATACATGTCAAGAGCAGCAGGTGACATCTGGACATTGAAAGGATTTGACGGCTTGAACTCATTGCATTCATACTTTGACACGTAATCCTCAAACAAAGGATAGAGGTCCTCCCCGTTTCTCCTAAACCTATTTAGCCATATCCCGTGGTTTACGCCGGCAACCTGCCAGTCAAGTTCAGATGTATTCACTCCAAGTGTCGCGGCTACCTCCAGAACATCGTAATGGCCGTGACAGAATCCTACCATATTGATTTTCGAGCGCCTCCTTATCAGAGTTGTACCCTCGAAAACTGGATTGGCTGCCTGAAGAAGCCATGCATTCGGTGCACGCTTCTCCATGATTTCCGCGATTCCTAAGAAGTGCGATAGTTGGTTCCAGTTAGTCAGAGTATAGTAATCTGAGACCATGTTGAACTCTTGAGTGTCTATCCCTCTGCTATAGCCGTGCTTCTCGCCGATTGCCCTTACTCTTTCCAGAAAAGCGTGTCCTCCAACCAGTGCCGAGTTAATCACAAAATCGCTTCCCTCTATAGCTTCTTCCAACTCCACAGTCTTAGTAAACTCAAGACTTGTGCCCATCTCTTCTGCAAACTTTGATGCAAGGACCTGAACTGCGTCAAGTCTCCGCTCGTCAATGTCCATCAATGTTATCGTGCTACCATGAAGACCAATCGTCTTGCAGAGATCACTAACCAGCCTCAGAGAAAACACCGCACTTCCCGCACCAACTATGCTTATGTTAACTGCCGACAATCCAATCCCTCCCAGTAGTTTATGAGTAAATGATACCACTACCGTGCGAGTCGAAGAAAACTGGCGGGAGAAAACTGCCATAAATCTCAGATTTCAGCCCCAATACATTGAATTAGAGGGCTGCGCGTAAAGGAGTGCAGTTATCTCTCGACAAATAATCACCGGCTTCTATTCAAAGGAGTTGCTTAGTGAAATGTTAACAGTAGTATAATCTTCATTAGGTTCTCATTCGGTCTGGGGATAAGGAAGACTATTGCGCGGCGTGAAGCCGAACAAACAGGGGGTGTTTTGATGAAAAAGTGTCTTTTGGCAGTTCTTCTTCTCTCCGTAAGTCTGCTCTTTGCCTCGGGAAGTGTTGAGATTTTCAGCTGGTGGACTGGTGGAGGAGAAGAGGAAGGACTTGCTGCCATCTATGAGGTATTTAGAACCAAGTATCTCGACGTCGAGATAATTAACGCAACCGTCGCCGGTGGAGCCGGTACAAACGCAAAAGCTGTCTTGAAAACAAGAATGCTGGGTGGTAATCCTCCTGACTCCTTTCAGGTGCATGGAGGTATGGAGCTAATCGACACTTATGTGATTACCGATATGATGGAGCCGCTCACCGACATTCTGGAAAGCTGGGGAATTCTCGATAAGTTCCCCGAAGACATTATGACAATATGTAGCTACGAAGGAGAAGTCTACTCGATTCCCGTAAACGTTCACAGAGGAAACGTAGTCTTTATTAACAACGAAATCCTTACGAAAGTCGGTATAGACAAGGTCCCTACCGATGGACCGGGATTCTTGGAAGTCTGTGCAAGGATTGAAGATGCCGGTTATATTCCACTATCCCTTGGAGACAAGGATAAGTGGGAGGCCGGGCACCTGTTTGAGACCGTGTTGCTTTCGGCTTTGGGACCAGATAAGTACAACGGCTTATGGGACGGAACTACAGGCTTCGAAGATCCAGGAATTGAAAGAGCTATCATAATTTTCGAAGAACTAATTAAGTATGTAAATGAAGACCATGCAGCTCTCACCTGGCAAGATGCTACAAGGATGGTCTTCGATGGAAGGGCTGCCTTCAACGTAATGGGAGACTGGGCAGAAGGTTATCTGAAAACTCTGGGATGGACACCGGGAGAGGAGTTCAGCTGGATGGCAGTTCCCGGAACCGAGGGCTCCTTCATGGTAGTAACGGATACGTTTGGCCTGCCGAAGGGCGCTCCAAACAGAGAAAACGCACTTAAATGGCTCGAAATTGTTGCTTCAGTCGAAGGTCAAGATGCATTTAACCCGATAAAAGGTTCGATTCCTGCGAGACTGGATGCAGACAAATCACTCTACGATCCTTACCTGACATGGTCTATGGAGGACTTTTCTACAAACGCGCTATGTCCCTCTATAGCTCATGGATCTGCTGCGCCTGAAGGCTTCATAACCGAGCTGAACGACGCTGTTAACATCTTTATTACTACAAAGGATAGGGCGGCTTTCCTGAGTGCCATAGAAAACGCTGCTGAAGACTACATCTATTAATCCTTGCGAAATGGGGCCCGCATCTGTGGGCCCCATTATTGGAGGTGTTCCAGATCAAGAGGAAGACAAAACGCGGGATTATTTCCTTTTTCATTCTTTCGCCAACCTTTGCGGCAATAGGAATCTTCGTATATTTCTTCATTGGTTGGACGAGTAGAACTTCCCTTTCCAACTGGAATAGTTTTGCCAGGCTTCTTAAAGGCGAATTCGAATTTGTCGGACTGCGCAACTATTTCAGGCTTTTCGAAGACCCGCGATTTCAAACCGATCTGTGGAACACTCTGTATTTCACACTTTTCTTTATTCTAGGGTGTCTTCTGCTGGGAATTGTTTTAGCTGTACTGATTGATCGTAACCTCAAGGGATCAAGTGTATTCAGAAATATTTATCTGTTTCCAATGGCGCTTTCATTCGTTGTGACAGGCGCAGTCTGGAGATGGATCTTCGCTCCTGGAATTCTACCAAGCAGTCCTCAAGGTATGAATCTTCTATTCAATCTGGTAGGACTGGATTTTTTTCAGTGGAAGTGGTTCACCAGCACTGAGAGTTTCCTAAATTTCAATATAGCGCTGATTCCAGTGATAATCGCAGCTGTATGGCAGATGTCAGGCTATACAATGGCCATGTATCTTGCAGGGCTTCGTGGGATATCCCAGGATCTCGTGGAGGCTGCCGAAGTTGATGGAGCAACCGGCTGGCAGATCTTCTGGAAAATCAAGTTTCCTATTCTAAGACCGATAACTCTAAGCGCGATGATTATTTTAGGTCACATTTCGCTGAAGATCTTTGATCTTGTTTACGCTATGACCGGAAGCGGGCCGAACAACGTAACCGATATGCCTGCGCTGTATATGTTTGAGACGACTTTCAGAGCAAACAAGTACGCAACTGGATCGGCAATAGCTATCATCATGCTCTTGATGGTCGCTGTTGTAATTATCCCATATCTTGCCTCGGCTTTCAGAAAGGAGAAGAGGATATGACCAAAAAAATCCTAATCTATATCCTTCTTACTGTTTTCGCATTGTTCTTTCTGATGCCTGTCTATGTGTTGTTGGCAACAAGTCTCAAACCCCTTAAAGAAGTGGGGCTTGAGCGAATGTGGTTTCCTCCGAACGATCTTTCCTTCGATGGGTTTGCCAAGGCCTTCAGCCGTCTTGCACCTAACTTAAGAAACTCGTTCCTGTTGGTCATCCCTGCAACGCTTTTCTCGGCAATCATAGGATCGATAAATGGATATGTTTTGTCTAAATTGAAGTTCAGGGGCTCAGATCTTCTCTTCGCTCTTGTTCTTTTCGGAATGTTTATTCCTTATCAGAGTGTCCTTTTTCCTCTAATACGCTTTCTACAAGATATCGGCCTTTACGGCTCTATATGGGGATTGGTATTGGTTCACGTAGTCTATGGTTTGCCAATAACCACCCTGATTTTCAGGAACTACTACAGTGAAGTGCCTACTGAATTAATTGAAGCGGCCGGAATAGACGGAGCAGGTATATTCAAGACATACCTGAAGGTTCTCTTTCCGATATCCCTTCCTGGTTTTGTGGTAGTAGTCATATGGCAGTTCACGAATATCTGGAACGAGTTTCTCTTCGCGGTAACTGTAACGAGTGATCCCACAAAGCAGCCGATTACAGTCGCTTTGGTCAATCTTGCTGGGAGTCAGGTCGTTGAATGGAATGTTCAGATGGCTGGAGCACTGCTGGCTGCTCTACCAACATTGATAGTCTACATACTGCTCGGAAAGTACTTTCTGAGAGGGCTTCTTGCTGGTTCTGTCAAAGGCTAGAGAACTCTAGGCGCTCCTTCTCAGTCATCACTCAGAGCTCTGTCGAAAAGATGCCGTCTATTCTGTGCCGAAAATCTCGGCAAGCTCATCTTCAAACTTCATAACCCTCCCTTCTCTTGAAGCTTTCAGGTAAAGGTAAAGCTGTCTTCCAACAACATCACTCATCGTGAAGCCTGCTTTGCCTTCCATGGTCTTATGGAAGCTTTCTGCAACCTCCTCTCCAAATTCGTCCAGCAGGTAGGCATATGTCATCCCATAGATAAGAAACTCGGCGAACATATCCTCCCAGGAAGGATACCTCTTTCCGTAAGACTCGAGAACTCCAAGCGAGAAAGGTGAATGCTCGAGTCTTTTGACGAGTTCGGCATTCCGCGAGAGAAAGGGATCTAAAAGCGGGTGACAGAACTCGTGAAAAGCAACGATTCTGGACCAGACGAAGTTCTCAGAATAACTGGAGAATTCCTCATCGGGCGCCGTGACCCCTGGCTCATAGGGCCACTTCTCGGTCGCTTTGCCTGGATATCTTGCAATACAGTAGAGCCCGTCAGATCCAGATGCACCAAGGGAAACAAGTTCAGGATAAAGCGGATTTGGAGCGAAAACGAGCTCCTTGTCAATTACTCCAAAGAAACCGCCAATAACTCTTTCAATACAATTACCAACCAAAGCTTCGATAGCATCTTTCTCAATCTCATTCCATAGCGGCTTCTGGCTTTCCCAGAGTTTCTCCAGAGTTCCGGACTCGAGAACCCCCCTGATCTCCTTGTTCAACCCGCTCCTGCATAAACCCGGTTCGTATCTTTCGAGAAATGACGGAAATTCAATTGGCTCGAGACCAGGCCATGAATGGCTAAGAATGTAAGTGAAGAGAAAATAGGACGGTGTTCCATCTCTCAGTAGCCTTTCAAGCTCATGAAAACGGACCTTACTGCCTATAATGAAGTTCTCTGTATCCAAATAGAGAGGGTGGTGTCTGTGGGGCTTCTGATTTGCACTTTGATTCAGCTCTGATGTCATAAGGGCTATTGCCATCACTCGGATCCGCTTGTCAACTTCGACCTTCATCTTCCACCTCATCTTCAAAATGCGTCATTATGAAACAGAAAGAATCTTGATACAGACTCCAATCTTCGGAATCATACCAAAGATTGAGATGAAAGCAAAACTGAATCTTTGCGTAGATCTCATTACTGTATTGAGTCCCGGCAATTGATGCCATCAGAAACCGTCCTGGTAATTGTAGGATACCCCAGGCTCTAGATGCGGAACTGACGCAACTAGAGTTCGTAACAGCCATTCCGCTCTCGCTCAGCTCAACACCATCTCTTCTAGAAACGAAAAAACTATCCAAGATCGCCGAGAACCACTGTCACAAGATATAGTCGAAAACGACTTGTGGAGATCAGATTTGAAGAGTTGAACCATCGGCGTAATAGAGGAATACATCCTTTGTTCTCTCGAAAGGCTTGAATCCATTCAGCAGAAAGGGTTCTAGATTGAAATCCTCGCTGGCCATGGTATGCATCCGGCCGAAACCTTTCGCCTTCGCGTAAAACACAAGCTCCTTCACGAAAACCTCAATACTCTCCCTGTCCACCATTTCAATGAAATTGATGTCAAGGCAATCATTGAACTTGGAGTTCATCGACAAAACCGCCCAGTTAGCGCCATCTGAAAGCTGCACAGGATGTATCAGGAAACTGGTCTTGTTTGGAACTTCTTTTGGAATAAATGACCAGTCTTCGCTTATGTGACAGCTGATTTGTGGAATTTCACTGCATTCCACTAGATCAACGGAATGGGAAGTCAATTCGTCAATCTCCTTCTCCAGATTTGTGAAGACAGCTATTCGTTCGAAGCCAAAAGCTTCGTTCATTTTGATCGAAGCTGTGTTGTCAAAGTAAGTTGCAAAATACAACCTTTCAATCCCCAGATTTCTGGTCAACTGCAACATCTCTTTGCCTAACTCTTTCCCGTATCCCCTTCCCTGAAAGGCGGGGTCTATTCTCATTCCTTCCATCCAACCCACTTGGCGACTGAAGAGCCTGAGGTTGTCTATACCAATCAGTTTTCCTCCCTTCCAGAGCCCCATGAAATAGCACGAAGGATCGCGAACCCACTTCTCAAAGACTTGTGGAATGTAATCATCACCTTCCCATATTGTCTCTACGATTTCCATAACCCTCAAATGATCTACCTTCTCAAGTCGCTTTATCATAGGTACACTTTCCTCACATAGGGGGATGTCATAACTCTCAGCAGTGCTCCGTAAGACATTCTGAAGGGAATCGAGTCACCAACAGCAAAGGACTTCTCGGAATCGGTTATATCCACTATTAGATGATCGCTGGAAGCATGAATTATTTCACATCCAGTTTCTAAAGGCGTCAATCCCGAGGGAACCACATCTTGTTCGCCAAGATCAAGTATTGCCTTCATTCTCTTCCCTTTATCTAGAAACCTTGGAATCCGACCAAAGGCATCATGACCGATATCTCCAATTGGTAATGAGGGCTTCTCTGCAAGTTCAATGATCTCTCCTACGAGAGTGAATGTGTTTTGCAGGGTTCCCGGAACTCTTCGATTGTTTGTGACATCTGTTCCACACATTATCGACTCTCCCAGTCGAAAGTGGTTTATGCCTTCAGGAAGACGCTTCTCTTCAAGCAGGGGTAATGAAGCTGTGTTCCCGGCAGAGTATCTCCTAACTGGGTAACCGGTAGTCCTCTTCAGAGATTCGCCCAGATTGAGAAGGATTTCGAATTTTTCCGGAGTTGCAATTACCCCTCCAAAACATCCAAGATTGGTGCCGATCCCATCAAGGTCCTTACCGACGATAGCGAATGCTTTCTCGAGAACTTCTTGAGCCTCATAAAACATGACTCCCTCTCTAAGGTCTCCAGTATCTACCATATATATGAACTTCAGTTTTTTCTCAGTTTCCGATGAAATCTCCTTTAGTCTGGAAAGATTCTCAAGATCTCCAATAAGCACTGAATCAACAAGCTCTACAACTTGCGGGAATCGAGACTTCTCTGGAAGTCTGAGCAGAATAAAACTCGGATTGATGCCTGCGCCTTTCATCCTCGCGACATTCTCAAGTCTTGATTCGCCAATTTCCGTAATCCCGTTTTCAACTAAAGATACCGCTATCTCAGGATCTCCGCACACAACTTTAGTTACTCCAGCGACCTCAACCCCATTACTTTTGGCAAGCTCCACGATCTTTCTTGAATTCTTCGCTATGCTATTCTTATTCACTTCAACGTAAGCCATCTAGATCACCTCAATAAATTATATATTAAGCTTGCCACCAAGTTCCAGCCGCCAGTCATCTCGCACTGAAGCTGTCGTATAATATCTACATTATGGATTACAATAAAGGTGATTATGTTGTTCTTTTCTTTCTCAAAGAGGCGGTTGTGATTTCAAGCCTTTGCAGGAGCTGGACCCTTGATGCGGGCTATTACATGTATATCGGTTCGGCAATGAGCTCTCTAGCAGAAAGAGTGAAAAGACACCTAATCGAAGAAAAGAGAAAATTCTGGCATATTGATTACTTTAGGGAGAAAGCCGAGGTCGTGGCCGCTCTGCTTCTTCCGACAGAAGAGCAGAGAGAGGAAGAGCTTTCGAATTTCGTCTCCGAGTATGGTGAAGCAGTCCCCAAATTTGGAGCTTCAGACTGCTCAACTGACTCGAATCTCTACAGACTCGAATCAAGGAGTATTGAGAGAGTCTTTTCTTCTATCGTTTGCAAATGGAGGGATAAGTGTGATAGCTTTTTTGACTGACTGGGGTTCCGACAGCTATTATGTCGGGGTAGCAAAGGCTGTTATTAGGGAGCTGAATAGGAAGGTTGAGGTAATTGATGTTAGTCACGAAATCAAACCCTTCAACATAAGACAAGGTGCCTACATCATTCATAGGACACTCAAAGATATGCCTGAAAGTGTTGTCTTTTTGGCAGTAGTTGACCCCGGGGTGGGCACGTCGAGAAAACCGATACTAATGGTTCTCAAGAATGGGATGAGGCTCGTGGGACCTGATAACGGCCTGTTCACCTTTGCGGCCGAAGAATACGGAGTTCACGAGATCCGGGACCTCGAGAACAAGGAGTATCACAGGGGGAACTCAAGAAGCTTTCACGGAAGAGATATCTTCGCTCCCGTAGCTGCTCATGTAGCCGCCGGAGTGGAACCGGAAAAGCTGGGTTCAAGACTGATGAACTTCGAGTATCTGAAATTCAAGAAACCCGGCAGGGAAGGAAACACGATTGTCGGTGAAGTGGCGTTTTATGATCACTTTGGAAATCTTGAAACTAACATCCCTGTAGACCTTGGAAATGATCTCGAGGAAGGTGACGTAATTGAAATTGGGAAGGGGAGAAGACCATTCAAGGCAACATTCGGAAAGACATACTATGATGTGAATTCGGGGAATCTGCTAGCCCATTTCGATTCAAGCGGATTCCTAGAAATCACTGTGAACAAAGGGAGTGCCCGAGAGTTCCTTTCTTTAGAAGAAGGGGAACCCATTACACTTGTCAAAGTTTGACAAAGGATTGTTCAATCCTGGCTACCACTATATAGTCGGTGGGGTAGTCATGGGAGCGGGAGTTCTATTCTCTCTCGTATACGGCTTCAGTCTAGAAAGAATGTCACTTGTAATTCTTCTCGCACTTGCGTCAGTTATTACCGTATATCTTACATTGGTAAGGCAGCTTGAAAGGCTCATTAGACTTATCCGTACGGGAGAAAAGAAATCGATTGGCGAACTTGAGGGGCAGTTTAATGAGATATATGGCTTCTACAGAAACCTCTCACTACAGATAGAAGAGGAGAGAAATTATTACGAAAAACTATACAGGGATTACTCAGAGCTTTTAAACACACTTGACATTGCCGTAGTCTCGGTTGACGAAAAAGGCAACTTTGATCTCGTTAACGATTCTTTTATCCGAAGCTTCTCCTATGGCGGTCAGGGAGGAAGATATCTCCGTATCGACAGATTCACGAGAAGAACAGGTCTTATCTTCCCACTTCAGGAAGGCCAGTACGAGGTTTACAGCAGGAAGCTTGGGAAACGCTACCTCGTATCGGTAGCCCACAAAAAGAAGAGCGGTTTTCTGCTGACTCTGACAGACAAGACCAGCCAGTGGAAAACAAAACAACTTCTGGAAAAGACAAGAAGGTACGCAGTAGATGCCCAGACAGTTGCCGATCTCGCACACGGTCTAAAACAGCCTCTAGCAAATGTTAAGTTGGCTCTTGATCTTTACAAGAGAACAAACAAGCCGGAGTATATGGAGACTCTTTCAAAAGAACTCAACTCATTCCAAAGTAGGATTGGGGGAATTCTGCAGATCTTCAGATATGGCGAAGAGTTCGATAGGGTAGATCTTTCTGAACACGTGATGAAGGTAGCTTCCTTCATGTCTTCGATCTTCTCGGAAAAAAAGATACAGTTCAAGGTTGTCTCTCTCGACAAAGGAATCGTTCTCATTCAGCGGGGAAGGCTTGAAAATGTTCTAAAGAACTTACTCATGAACGCCGTTGAAGCAAGCATACCGGGAGAGAGCTCAATCATCTCTAAAGTCCGGACATCTAGAGAGATTGTTACGCTTATTATTGCCGATACAGGAAAGGGAATTGATTCTGCCGCTTTGCAGAATGTATTCAAACCATTCTTCTCTACAAAGGCCGAAGGATCGGGATTGGGACTGTACCTTGTCCGCAATTTCTGTGAAGAGAACGATGTAAGATTGAAGATGAGAAGTATTCCAGGAAGGGGAACCGTGTTTGTATTAACCTTCAGGAGGCAAAGAGATGAAGAGTAAGGTTCTGTTAGTCGACGATGATCTCGCCTTTAATGGCTTGCTGGGCTCCGCTCTGGAAGAAGAGGGGTACGAAGTCGTTCAGGTTTACAATCTTGTTCAGGCAAAAAAGCAAATTTCAGAAGAATTCTTTGACTGCCTTATACTGGACGTGAGACTCCCCGATGGTTCAGGACTTGACATTCTCCCTGAAGCCTCGAATAATGCGCCCGTGATAGTCGTTTCTGCTCATGGGGATATAAATACAGCTATTGATGCGGTGAGAAAGGGAGCCTTCAATTTCCTGGAGAAGCCCTTCGACCTAACTCATGCTCTTCTTGAAGTTAAGAGGGCCATTGAGTTTTCAGAGCTTTCACAAGAGAGGGACAGTCTCGCTGAAAGAATCTCTATCGAACCGTCTGTTGAGATAGTAGGCAACAGCAACAATATCCTTCAACTGAGGGAGACAATTGCCATTATTGCACAAAAAAAAGTAACGGTCCTTCTTGAGGGAGAGAGTGGGACAGGCAAAGAGGTCGTTGCAAGGTCAATCCACCAGCAAAGCGGAAGGAGAAAGTTCGTTCCGATAAACTGCGGTGCAATACCGGAAACCCTATTCGAAAGCGAACTCTTTGGATATGAAAAAGGAGCCTTCACTGGAGCATTGAATTCGAAGCCTGGTCTTATCGAAGAATCACACCGTGGAACACTCTTTCTTGATGAAATATCCGAGATGCCACTTGCGATGCAGGTTAAGTTGCTCCGCGTGTTGGAAACTTCCTCAAGCCAAAGGCTGGGCGGTAATTCTTTCCGTAAGCTTGATCTCCGGGTTATCGCAGCTTCAAACCGAGAACTCGAATCGGCAGTTGGAGAAGGGGATTTCAGAAGCGATCTGTACTATAGATTGAATGTTGTTAAGATAAAAATCGAACCGCTCAGGGAGAAGAGAGAAGACATTCCACTCTTGATAGACTACTTTCTGCCAAAGCTGTGTGATGAACTGGGACTAAAGAAAGTCCCCAAAGTGCCGGAGAGTTTTGTCAAAAGGATGAAGGAGTACGATTGGCCAGGAAATATCCGTGAACTAAGGAACAGACTCCTATCGATTCTTGCAATGCACGGCAGGCTTGAAAATCTTTCACATTCAGTTCTCCCCGAGCGGGTTAATCCCGAAGAAACAGAGTTCAAATTCGAAGAAGTCACTCTTGATGAGCTTGAAAGGTGCTATGTTAGGTGGTTGATCGATCGACATAAAGGAAACAAGACAAAAGTGGCAAGGATTCTTGGAATAAGTAAGAGCACGCTTTACGAAAAGCTAAAGAGGTGGAGTGTCTTTGAAAGTAATAACAACACACCGGAACCCCGATTTTGATGCATTTGCGTCTGCAGTAGCTGCTCAGAAGCTCTACCCAGATCATGTGATTGTCTTTGGAGGACAACTTGTTCCTGCATTGAAGGGATTCCTTTCATCCAAAAGTCTTTTGCTATCATTCTACAATGTGAATGAGCTAAAGATCTTCAGTCTCTCTTCCCTAGTCGTTGTCGACACTTCAGACGTGAAAAGAATTCCCTCCGCTCTTCAGCAAATGATAGGTAAGAGCACAGAAGTCAGATTCTTTGATCATCACAACACAACTCTTTCGGAATCGCAGCATGGGGTTTTCAAGGAACTTGGATCTTGCACCACTCTCATGTGTAACCAACTAAGAAAGAAGAGGAAAGAAGTGACTCAAAGTGAAGCAGTGCTCTTCGCTACAGCTATCTATAGAGAAACAGGGAACTTCACTCACGCCTCGACCAAGGCCCAGGATCTAAGGACGGCCGCCTGGCTAATAGACATCGGAGCACAACCCGACGGCTTAGGAGTCTATTCGAGTTATAAGTTGAGCTCCTCCCAGCAAAGACTTGTCGAGTCTCTTATATTGGACCTCAAGAGCACATCGATAAGGGGTGTTGAAATCAATATGGCTACTGCAAAGAGGAATTCACTGCCTGCCGGGTTCAGTCTTGCGGTCGAAAAGCTCTGGTCATTCCTTGGTGTAGAGAACCTAGTAGTGCTTCTCGAAACAAATAATAGGGTCTACTTCACACTTAGGTCGCGCTACTTGAATCTCGAAACAGCTGAGCTCGAAGGCATTCTCAGGAATGGCGGAGGGTCTTACACACTAGGTTACTTCGAAAACTGCTCTGCAACGGAGGCAGAAGAAAGAATAGTAAGAAACTTCGAAGACAATATTGAACGCTTGATAAAGGTTAGGGAGATTATGTCCTCGCCTGTCAGGACCGTTCTTGTCGATATGAGAGTCGAGGACGTCTTCAAAATCATGCAGCGAACTGGCCATCACTCTCTCCCGGTAGTGGACCATGAGAAAATCGTGGGCGTTTCCAAATACAGAGATATCGAGAAGGCTGTACGTCACGGTCTCTCTGAAAAGAGAGTTGTTGAAGTTATTGACAGGTTCTTCGTAACATCTTCAGCAGATGATTCCGTTCAGTTGGTGACCGACAAGATGGTGGAGAACAACACAACTGCAATTCTAATTCTTGACAACGGCATATTAAGTGGAATAGTGACACGAACTGATCTGTTGAGAAGTACTTTTGGCAGAAGAAGAATAATTGATCCCGGAGAAAGCCATGGAGAACAGAATTACGCAAAGTTCCCGGTAGAAGATTTCATAGAGGAGCGCACAGAGAAACGCATAGTAACGATGTTAAGATTTCTTGGTGCTGTCGGTTCAGAACTCAACATGCCGACGTATATTGTGGGAGGGTTTGTAAGGGATCTGTTGCTCAACAAGCATAATCTAGATCTGGATATTGTTGTTGAGGGCAATGCAAATACTTTTGCAGAAACTTTCAAGAAATACTTCAACATAAAGATAGTGGAACACAAGGAGTTCCTTGCAAGTTCGATGTTTTTCAACGACGGTCTGCGAATCGATGTGGCAACCGCCAGGACCGAGTATTATAAGAAACCTGCAATGCTTCCTGAAATCGAGATGAGCACAATCAAGAAGGATCTCTACAGAAGGGATTTTTCCATCAACGCAATGGCGGTGAAGCTTAATCAAGAGGAGTTCGGTATTCTGATTGATTTTTTCGGTTCAAGGAAGGACCTTTCAAATGGAGTAATTAGGGCTCTTCATCCGCTTAGCTTTATAGAAGATCCGACAAGAATTCTCAGAGCTGTGAGATTCGAGCAACGTTTTGGATTTGAAATTGAGATTCGGACTGCCGAACTGCTAAAACTGTGCGCTGCTGAAGGATATTTGAATAGAGTCACCGGACAGCGGCTGCGAGATGAGTTGATCAAGACTCTACAAGAGCCCCTTCCACTGAAGGCACTTAGGAGACTTTCCAGTCTTGGCGTAACTGAAAAACTCTTCCCGCAATCGAAGTTTGATAAAGAGACTGACCTCATGCTCGACAGATATTTCAGCAGAAGAGCCAGGAACGCTTCACTGGTTGGAGAGGACAGGATTTTCTATACTCTCTTGATGATAATGCTTAGAAACAGCGACAACGAGGCTGTTGAATGGTGTATAGAACGTTACGGACTTACGAGAAACTTTCTCGACAGGCTTACTGATGCAATGAGTACTGCTGGTAGAATAGTAGTTGAGAAGCCAAGAAAGCCTTCTCAGTTTCACATCCTGTTGAAGTCAAGAAAGTCGGAAACCTTGAATTTCGTTGATTCCTGTCTCGATGAAGAACAAGATCTTCTGTTTCTAACTTATTTGAGAGGGCTGAACGAAATTAGGCTGACAGTTGATGGAACTGTGCTAATAGAAAAATACCGCATGAAAGAAGGTCCGGAAATCAGGGAACTTCTCAAAGAGTTGTTATGTGCAAGGCTGGATGGTCTTGCTGAAGAGAAGGAAGATGAGTTTGTCAGAGAGTACCTGAAAGGGAGGGATTAAGATGAAAAGAGCAAAATTGCTCTTGGTGTTGGGTACGTTGTTGGTTCTTGTGTTTTCTCTATCTTCTTGTATACGAATACCGATTATGATTTTCCTAACCCAAGAAAGCAACAGGGAACCAGGCAAGCCAATAATGGTGAATGTAACACCCTTGAATTTTACCCCGACTTCCAACTTCATCTGGAAGCTAGAGAAAGAACAGGGTGGATGGGTGAATATCACTTCTCAGAATCTGAAGCAGAAAGAAAACGATACCGCTATTGTTTATCTTCCGACTGTCCCGGAATCTGGAGAAGTCAGAATTACGGTAAGAGCAAATTATGAAGGTGGATATGTCGAACAGACCAGGTATATATCTTACGGTCCAAAAACGCCCGTTCTTGTAGAGGTATTTGAGGAATTTGGCACCACCTTCTCCCAACCCTCTAGTTGGTTCGGCATGTACGATTTTTCTAACGCAAGGATTCCAACTTTCGCAAGGTACAGAGAGAATTTCCTCGAATCTGCCGTGGGACTTGATCCTTTTGCTACTAGACTGCTATTCGGTATCGATCCCACTTCCAAAAGCGCAATATATGACTGGGGAGAAGTTTACTTCCAGGCCTGGACCAGACTACCCAGCAATACCTACAGTTCCGGTCAGATGACAACGATACTTAACACTGAACCGGTTGCCACTGACTGGAATATCAGAATTCAGCCTACTAACTTCATTTCGTGGAGAGCGAGCAGCTGGAAGGTTAGTGTTCAGAATATCGATCGCTTTACGGATGACCTTTGGCTCTTCAGGGCAAGAAAGAGCGACAATCTTGTAACCCATCTGGTGAAAATAAACAGCTATTACACACCAACATCAGAGGAATTCGAAGAAGAAGCCGTCGGCACATACGTGAACTTCACCTTCAATGAAACGAGCATAGTTGGGCCGTCTAAACACCTATGGGACGAGAATTATTACTTCGGCGTCATTGCAGTTGAAAGGCCGGTTCTCACTTCAGATTTTGGAGAACAGGTATCGATTGTTGCTTTCAAGGGATCTGCGATGGTTTTGTTCCCAAGCATAGACTGGTAGTCGTAGAAGGGAGAAAGGTTTGGAAGAGAGAGTTCTCGTAGTCGATGTTGATTGTCTAGGAGAGCTGGCAACCCGAAACGGGTTGCTGGCTCTTCCTTTAGATGAGATAAAGATGAGAGTCGAGAGATTCGGAAGGTTTGTACGTCGCTCTGAAGCTGAAAACGATGAATCGATGAGGCAAATAATACCCTACGCAGTCTTCAAGAATGCGGACAGGTATCTTCTCATGAAACGAACGAAGAAGCAGGGAGAAGCACGCCTCCACGAAATGTATTCGATCGGAGTTGGAGGTCACATAAATCCCGAAGATGGGACTCTTCCATGGGAAGCCTACGAACACGGTTTCCAGCGAGAGATTAAGGAGGAGGTTCTTGTTGATATCCACTCAATGAATTACATAGGGATACTGAATGATCTTCAGACTTCTGTAAGCCGAGTACACATGGGCGTAGTCTATGTAGCAGAAGTGGATTTCAACGGATTTAATGAAGTGGAGAAGTTCACCGGTGAGATGGTTGACCTGGCAAAGCTTTCCAGGTACAGGGAGAAGATGGAAACATGGTCTCAAATAGTTTTGGAATACCTTCTGTCTCATTGAAATGCCCGGCAAAGATAAATCTGTATCTTGCAGTAGATAAGAGGAGAAGTGACGGATTTCATAACATAAGCACCGTCTTCCAGACGATAGACTTGTTTGACGAGATGATCCTTACTCCAGGAGTCAGTGAAACTTACTTCAAATGCAATACCGACCTTAGCTGGAATCATGAGAATACTCTTCACAAAGCGCTTGCTGAGGTTGAAAGGCAGACTGGTAGAAAAATCGAAATCGGAATTGAATTGAAGAAGAGGATTCCTTCAGGAGGAGGTTTGGGCGGAGGTAGTTCAGATGCCGCTTCTTTATTGAGATTCTTTGCTAAGGCATTCGAGATCGAAACTGAAAGAGTGATCGAAATTGCATCGGCGGTCGGTAGCGACGTCCCATTCTTTCTTAGAGGCGGAACAGCCATAGCTTCGGGAAGAGGCGAGATTCTGAGTTATCCCGGCGATGTAACGGGTTATTCAGTTGATTTGAGCTTTCCAGAGGTTGAAGTCTCGACAGTATTGGCATACAGACTAATAGATGAATTGGATTCATTTCATTGCATTGACGAGAGAGGAGCCAGGCAATACTATGAGGCTCTGAAAGCTCGTGATACCGTTAGGCTAAAAAATGATTCACTAAACTCATTTCAGAATCCAATTTTCAGTCGTTTCGCGGAGATCAAAGACCATTATTCGAAATCCCTGTTGGAGAAACCTAATGCAGTAGTTACGATGATGACAGGATCAGGATCAACAATCTTCTCACTTTTTCAAGGCAGAATGGGAAAGCACAAATTCATTAGTTCAGAGGAGCTGAGCAAAACATGGTTTTCGACGGGCTGACTCTTCAAAGAGCTGCTGCAGAGATCTCTGATAGCAGAGGAATGCAGCTGAAACAGCAATATCAAATAGGTAGGACGGAGTTCTTCTTCAGGTTGTCGAAAACCGGTATTGAGGTCTCAATTAACCCGTCTTCCCCATACATCGCAAAAGGAGAGAGAAAACATAACTCTCCGTCACTGGAAACACCGTTCAGCCTCTTCTTGAGAAGACATCTCAACGGATTCTTCCTAATCAATCTAGAGCAGAAGGGAATGGACAGGATACTTAGATTTGACTTCGAAGGGAGAGACGCCTTTGGAGAGAAAAAGCAATACTCGCTGATCATGGAGTTTATTGGACCGGGCTCGAACATTGTTGTACTGGATGAACAAGACATGATAGCACAGGCTTTTAGGGAGATGGTGACCTCTAAGAGAACCATTGCCCGGGGCTTGAAGTATTACTCTCCTGACACACCCTGCAAATCTCTCAGAGGGCTGTCTAGAGAAGAGATCCAGTCTCATCTACTTAAGTCAACCGATATTCTATCGTCCGCTATCAGAAAGTCCTTTACAGGTTTTTCCAGGGCGACGTCCGAGAATATCATCGGTTATCTTCAACTCGAAGATATCCCCCCAGAAATGATTGAAGAGGAAAGGCTTTCTGAAGCAGCTGAATTTCTGAGTAATCTTTCCAGTAATAGTAGCGACAACCACCTTTTTATTCTCGAGGGGGAAGATGGTACTGAGATCTCTCCCATCCCACTCGATCACAAAAACCATTGCGAGAGAGTTAGAGCATCCGAGGCGATAAAGCGCGCGCTCGAATCTGCTGGCATTGAAACTGAGATTGACAGGCGAAAAACTTCCATTGTCAGGAAAATTGAGAAATCCTCTAAACGGATTGTCAAATTGATTGAGAAGCTGGAGAAGGAGCTAGCCGAACTTGAAAACTACGAAGTATACAGGAGGTACGGAGAGCTTCTCGTCGCAAACTTATACAGACTGAAGGAAAGACAGAAGGAAGTTGAACTTGAAGACTGGGAAACTGGTAAGATGACAAAGATTTCTCTAGACAAGAAACTTACACCCTCAGAAAATGCTCAGCTATTCTTCAAGTACTTTGGCAAATCTCATAGGAAGGAGCTTCATATTAATAAAAGGCTGAGAGTCCTTCACGGGGAGAACGAATACTTGGAGCAACTCAAAGAAATGCTTCTTCAAGCCGAATCAATCGATGAAATTCGTGAGTTCTCATCTGAACTTGAAGAGGCCGGTATAATCCGAAAGCCGAAGAATGCTAGAAATGAAAGGAAAAAGCTTAAGAGATCTGGCCCAAGGATCTTTGAAAGAGATGGTTTCAAATATCTCGTTGGAAGAAACAACGTCGAAAATGATGAAATCACGAAGAACGCCTCCAGGAACGATATCTGGTTTCACGCCAGAGGTATTCCAGGAGCGCATGTTATACTTAAAGGAGCAGGTATTGAGATTTCAGTAGATGCAATCCACTTCGGCTCTCTGCTGGCCGCAAAGTATTCGAAAGGCAGGCAATCAGGAAAGGTAGATGTTGTCTATACGGAAGTTCAGAACGTCAAGAAACCAAAAGGAGCAAAACCAGGAATGGTTCTATATAGAAGCGGGAAAACAATCACTGTAGATCTTACGAAAGAGATGGTGGAAGGAAATTGATAAGACTTCCGCCATATATATTTTTCCTGGGAGGCTTTCTAACTTACGCCTCGATTTTCTTCTCAAGCGCAGTAGTCTCAATGACAATGTCGGTTATTGGAATGACGATAAGTCTATATATATGGTATATTCTTGCCTGGAATCGCGACAGGCATCTGGCAGAAATGAAGAAGAAAGGTCTTGTTGAACCGGAAAACCTCGCTGAGCTCAAGATAACAGGGAATTCTAGGTTCTGGGTGGTATTCTATTCTGCAGCTTATTTGACAATGAATTTCACCGGATTGTACATTATCAAGGCTATTGTGGAGCATGTAGACATCGGCCTTAATTCTGCGAACGTAGACGAGCTCATTGAGCTGCTGGGTACTGGTTATATTCTTTCCAGCTGGTTGTTTTTCATAACTGGAATTGCAGCTCTATTTCTTTACGGAAAACTGATCACGATTTTGTACAACGATGAGATGAAAATACAGTCACTCGAGAGCAAACACAGGAATATACCTGTGCTGATTATCAAGCCTCTATCTATTGCTCTAATGGTAGTTTTTACTCTCGTCACTTACGGGCTTTTCAGTTGGTTCATGAGATACAGGCTCGCTGCTGTGCAGAGATTCCACAATCAGATTGAGAGGAAGCTGGACGAGCTTGAAGTTTCCTTCAGAGAAAAAGCTGTGGAAGCTCAGAAGATCAAGAAGAACCTTACGCAAACGTCAGTTAGTGAAGAGATTATTGAGAAATACTCTGAGAGCCTTGCCTCAACTGATGAAAGTGAAGAACGAAAAGAGGTCATTGCTTCTCTATTTAGAGATCTCGGTAGTCTTAAATCCGATCAGGCCAGGTCTTTGCTCAGAAATTTGCTTTCCAGGCAGTTACTCACTGAAAACGAGTTCAATAAGCTCATCAGACTTTTGGTTTAGCAGGAGGAAAGAATTGATCCGATTTAGAAGCGCAACGATAACTTTGATAGTCATAAATGTGGCTATATATCTCCTGGTTGCAATTATGGGGCTCTTTAGAGGTCCTCAGGGAATTAGTTATCGTGACCTTATCACGATATACGGTGGAGTCAGCAGGTTTGCCCTTTCAAACGGCTTGATATATACGCCGCTTACGGCCCTCTTTCTCCACGGGAACCTCATGCATATTCTTTTCAATATGTGGGCCCTTTTCCAGCTGGGTCATGTGGTCGAAGGTGTATACGGTATGAAGTGGTATCTATTCTTCTACTTTGCCACAGGAATCGGCGGAAGTCTCAGCGCTGCCGCCTTTTCGAATGCTTTCACAATCGGTTCGAGCAGTGCGATCTTCGGCCTTGTTGGCATCCTCTTCACCCTAGGGCTCAAGAAGGACACTCCGGTTGCATTGAAGTCGATTACAGGGTATTCCCTTTTGCCCATTATACTGATAAACTTGTTTCTTGGATTCAGTATCCCCGGAATAAGTAACGCAGCTCATATCGGGGGTCTTGTGGTTGGAGCAATCATTGGGTGGTTTGCAAAGCCTGCCTATGTTAGGTTTGGTCGCTCCAGAAGGGTCTATACAAAGGTGAAAGAAAAGAGCCCTGAAGAAACCTCAAGAGATATTCTTGTTAAGTACATTCCTTTACTGAACACCCTAAAGGACGAAAGATCGGAAGAAAGAACAGTAAGAGTAGCTCAGCTCAGGAGTGAATTGAGCAGCTTGAAAGATCAAGAGATAGCCTCAAAAGTACTATGGGAACTATATAAACGAGATCTGATTTCTCAGGAGGAATTCGAGAGGCTGAGAAAATTCCTATAATTTAATTGGAGCCCCTTTCGGGGCTCCAATTATTCTATGAAATCACCGTCTATTGGTGTTCTTGCATCTATGAAGTCTTCTACGAAAAGCACTCTGGGAGCATCTATCCCATTGAAATTGGTTGCGTATTCTGTTGTATAGGCACCCGCGTTGATAAAATACAGAATATCTCCGTAGCCTATATTCTTCGGCAAATCAATTTCGTGGTAGATCGTGTCAACAGAATCACATGTGGGTCCTGCAAGATGAAAAGAGATCTTTGTGTCATCAACCTTTCCTTCGGTAAGGACCTCGTATCTGAACCCTTCGATTGTCTCCGTGAGGCCGTGAAAGACACCTGCATCTATGTAGACCCAGTTTTCATTACCCTTCTTGCTTCTGAGAATAACCTGGCTCACGAGAATCGCCGAATTCCCAACCATTGATCTTCCTGGCTCTATGAAAAGCTCAAGATCGGGGATCGAAGACATATATCTGTCAAGCGCTTTGTTAATAATGTCACCATATGCCTTGACAGACTTGATTTCTCTGACATGTTTTACTGGCATACCTCCACCAAGGTTCAACATTCGAAGGTCGATACCCCTGGAGCGTAGAGTCTTGAAAACCTCTGCGGCATCACTTATCGCGTCGTCCCAGCTATTGACGTTGTAATTCTGAGAACCAACATGGAAGCTTACCCCGTATGCATCAAGTCCCAGCTGATCTGCATATTCCATTATTGAAATGACATGATTAACATCGGTTCCAAACTTTCTGGAGAGAGGCCAGTCACAATCGCCACCGCTGGTAGCAATTCTTCCATATACTTTGCTTCCGGGAGCGTGAGCGGCTATTTTCTCAACTTCCATTTCAGAGTCGACAGCATAGTAATCTATTCCAACGGAATAAGCGTATGCAATGTCCTCCACTTTCTTGATTGTGTTTCCAAAACTCATTCTATCTGGACCAATTCCAAGCGAGAGAAGTTTCTCAATCTCACCGCGAGAAGCTACATCGAAATTACTGCCGAGGTCCCGAAGAGTCTCGATAATCCTGGGGTGTGAATTCGCTTTAACCGCGTAAAACACCTGAACATTCCTAACATGGCTTACAATGTCGAAATAGTTGTTTCTGACGTAATCCATATCCATTATCAAGAATGGTGTCTTCACTTCTCTTGCGGCCTTCCTTACCTCAGGGGTAATGTGCACTACGGCATCCCTCCTATAAAATAATCAAGTTATTGTAGCATCGATACTATGAAGGAATGCCAAAGATAAAATGTCATTTATAGTTTAATAAAGTTACAAAACTATATCGCCCAATATTAGCCGCTTTCAGCTTTCGATGAGGAGTCTGCAAGTTTTTTCGAGAAATTCCCGATCGAGATCATCGAAACTATTTTGAAAATGACTGTCAATGTCTAGTTCACCTATTACCGTCTCTCCAGTCAAAAGTGGAAGAACTATTTCTGCTTTCGTTCTTGCACTGCAAGAAAGATAGTTGGATTCCTTGGAAACGTCAGGCACAAGAAAAACCCTCTTAGTCTCCGCCGCTTGGCCACATATGCCACTTCCGAAATTGATCTTAACGTGTTCGGTAGGTTCACCCACATAGGGACCAAGAACCAGGGAGTTATTATTAACAAGATAAAATCCAGTCCAATTAAAATAATCGACAAATTTATCAAGCAGCCTTGAAACAATCGTTAGCTTTTCTTCCAGAGAATGTCCCTGTACCTTCTTATCAATGCGCTCGAATACTCTCTTGAGCCTTGCTGCCTTTTCTGAACCACGCATATAATGACGAACATTCATGCTTGAATAGTCGATGAAGTCATCAAGAGCATTCAAAACTACACTAAGGAAGTCCCTTACCGTATTCTCTTTCCAGCAATAGAGAAGATCTATCATTACTACATTTCCCTTTGACGTTGGAACAATCAGGTGTTGTTGTTTTCCAAGAGCACCCAGTATGTGGATCACGAAGTCTTCCCTTTCCAGGTGAAGTTGTGAGGACATTCTTCCCAGCTCTTTGAGCACCTTCGTCTTTTCGATTGGACCTTGAGTTTCCCAATAGTGAGAAAGCCTGTCGATTTCTCTCCTTTCAAGGCCATCCAGTGCTTGAGCAAGCAACGTTTCGTCAAGGTTGTTTTTGAACATGTATTCTTCGAGAACTCTTGGATGTCTCTCTCTATAGAGTACCCAGAAATCGTTCCATTGCTCTTTCGGATAGTTCAGAATACCGAAGAAATCGTATGTGAAATCCCTGAAGATACTCCTCATCTCGTTATTTTCCTCCTACACCAAGCAACACATATGCATCGTAGCCGGATTGATAAAATCTATTCTTCGACAGGGAATCTATTAGCGAGTAGTAATACTCAAGCCCTCCGAAGCTAGAAGTAACAATGACAAAAGGTCTGTGATAGACATGGGCCTTCGAGAAAAGCTCTCTGATCTCAGAAGCTCTCGAGTTAATGAAGAGATATGTGTCACGCTTCTCAATTCCTGATACATCAGGAACGATACCCGTTGCTCCTACCTTCACTCCGGCCAGCGAAGACCACTGACCCTTTATTGTCTCGGCAAAATCACCGAATTTTGCGTTGAAGTCCGGAATGTTGTTCACCACGAGGATCTTTGGAGAGGCGCCGTCCGCCTTAACTGCTTCTGGTTCATTCTCGCCCGGTCCAGAAGGAATTATTCGGCCGTTGTCATCAATATAGTAGTCTATTTGTGTGAACCTTACAGCTCTTTGCCCGGTGAAAAACCCAACTGCCAAATCTGTAAGCGACTTCTTATCTATACTGATATCAGTTCTTTCAATCACAAAGTCTATCATCTCGATTATTTTCGATGGCCCCGCCTTAATCAGGTTTTGGACAAACTGCTCGACAACTTGCTTCTGCCTTTCGATACGACCTAGGTCTCCCGAATCCGCCTCCCTGTACCGAAGGAATTTGAGCAAATCCTCCCCTTCAAGAAAATGAATACCGGGTTCAAAGTGAATGTGTAGTCCTTGTTGAAAATCATCGTGGTGCATAAGAGAGGTAACTTCCACGCGAATGGGACCGGAAAACTTTGTTACTTCAGTGACTGTATTGAAGTCTATAGAAACTGAACCAGTGATTTTTCTCTCTGTGAGCTTCTCGACTTCTCGAATTAGTACCTCCATTCCAAAAGAGTTAAATAGAGAGTTGATCTTTCTTCTTTCCGACTCGTATGTAATGATCGTGTCTCTTGGGATGCTTTTCAGCAACAAAGTCCCTGAGGATCCGAAGTAAGCTACCGATATGTAGTCGGTTCTTCCACCGACAGCATTTTCAGAGTTTCCACCGGTATCAGTCCCAACTATCAGGAAAGTCTCACCCGCAAGATCTCTCCCCAACATAGAACTATACGCTTCCTTGAACATCAGAAAGATCAGGAAGAAGAAAAGAACAACCTGAAAGATCACAAGGACAACCAAAGAGAGATGAACGGATTTCATCAGTTTGAAAGTGCTCTCTTGACGTTCTCCAGAGAATCAGGTTTTAGATAGAGACGGCTTATGCTCTCTTCTCCAACCCCTACAGAGATCTTCATAGGAAACTGAGTCGATGTCTCCAGTTGATAGGCCATTCTCGACGAGTTACCGAGTCTTTCGAGAAGCACGGCAACTGCCTTGGGAGTCATGGTAGAAGCACCATCGTACTCCTTGAAGGTCTCGGCATAGCCTGCTATCTTCCAGTAATCCAGTATCTTGAATCCCCTCAGTGCTATTGCATCGATGAGCTGAACGGGATTCAGTGCATCAACACCAAGCCTGGAGGTAAGCGTATCGATAAGCTCAGGAGAGAGGTTAGCAAAATACGAGAAATCACCGTTAGTACCAAGCCAACTATGGATTAGATCGATTGCTGCCACTCCCGTTTTGGGATCGAGAACTTCTTGCGAATTCTCAATAGTGGCATAGACAGGGAAAGTAACCACTGAAGTTCTGCCTCCAGCAGTAGTTCTCAAGTAGTAGTAGAGAGAATCGTCACCCTCCTGCCAGTAGAAGAGATAGTCGACATTTCCCGCCTTCATTTCATCACTGCTTTTCACACCGTTGATTGTGAAATATACGTAACCTGCACCAGCTGCAACAACTATTACTATAACGAGAATCAGCCACAACAACTTTGGACCACGTCGTCTCTTTGGCTTAATTAGAGACATGATTGGCACCTCCAAGCAATTCATTCCACGTCCATACAGTCTCGGGAAGCAAAAGACTGCCTGTATTAATGGCCCATGCTATCTTCAATCTTATCACGTCAGCAAATGATTTTTCTAGATCGACCTCAGCCGCTTTCCGAATCTGAAGGGCTTCTGGAAAGGATCTACCTTCCTCGCCAATATCCGAAATCATAAGTATTTTTCCTAGAAGAGTCATACCCGGGACTCCGCTTACATGCCAGTACAAAGCGTGAAAAACGTCTTCTTGCACGCCGTGTTCTTCCCTCAGATGAAAGGCTGCTATTTTGCCATGAAGAAGAACCGGAGCATTTCTCTCGATCTCCGTGGCTTCTATTCCGTAGAAAACCGACAAGCGTAGGAGCTCGTCTTCATCATGATCCCGAAAGATATCGTGCGAAACAGCAACTAACCCAGCCTTTGAAGAATCAATACCGTGTATTCTGCTCAGCTTCCTTGCGAGTCTTTCTACTCCAAAAACGTGCTTCAGTCTCTCTTCGGAACACATTTTTCTTGCTTTGTCTCGGACAACTTCAATTAGCGTATCGTATTCGATATTCAATCTCAACCTCCGCTGTCTCATTTGGTTTGACTGAGATTGTGGCAGACCAAATTCCCGATTCCTTTACGTAATCGAATCTGCCTTCGAAGTTTGTGAGAAACTGATCAGCGTTTTGACCAAGATAGTCCTCGATTTCCACATCTATTGCTTCCTCTGAAAGGTTTCTCAAATAATACGTGTTTTTGTAATATCTGTGACTGGAATCAACTTTCGTTGTTACTGAGCTCCTTCTACCTGTGATCTCGATCGATCTGGCGATGCTTTGCAGAGTAATGCTTTCCCCTGCCGCTATGTTGCCTATTCCAGCAGATCCAATATATACTGAATCCCTCCAGATCTCTATGTTTCCAGATGGGAGATCAATCGGTACTTCGTCCAAAGATACATCTATATCGACTCCGGAGAAGCCGCTTCCCCCTCTGTTGGCTCTGAACACGAGTCTCTTCTTTCCAGCAAACACCTCGCAGAGGAAAGCAATGTGGTTGGTCCCGCGTTTCAACGGGACGGAAATGTCGTAGAGTCTAGTTTCTGCATCGGAAGTAGCGGGAGATACTGAGTAAGATTCATTTGCTGCCTTAGCTGCCATCTCTCTCATCGCATAGCCGTAGCTTGGATTAGAAGAAACCAGAGTCACGTTGCCTTCAGTATCAAACTCCAAATAGACGACCATAAGACCGGTAATCAAAAAATCTTCAAGTGACAGGGAGTACTTCACGGTCCAGCTGTTGTTTCTCATTTGGTATGCAAAGGATGAACGCCCATTGAAACTATCGGGAGCGGTTAGCAAAAACCGACCATTAGGATTGAATTCTCCGGTGAAAACAGGAGAACCTTTTGGATTAACAAGAATCTCTCCGTAAGAGTTTCTGAAGACAGGAAACGAGGAGATAACTTCGAGCATTTCAACTCTTCCATCGTCAAAAAAGTACTTGATTTCCTTTCCGATGCTCTTCTCATATAGTGACTGAACACTATCACCGGGAATGAAGTTGATCACGGTGCTTTTCGGCACATCCAACACCGAAAGAGTCTCAGGAGAGACCTGGATCCCAAACGGCACTTCTATGACAGCTACTCCTCCCTCAAATGTCAGCTCTCCCGTCAAAATCGAGAATCCGTTGAAAATATAAAGCTGTTCGGAAAACGAAACAACCGCAAGAAAAATAAGTATTGCAAAAGTAATTCCCTTTCTCATTTTTCACCTCCACTTCTCACCAAATCTCTCCATTCTCTCCGATGATCTCGATGCCATTCCAGATAATGCGCTGCCAAACCGATTGGAAGAGTGAATCTAATTCACCTCTCTCGTTTGCAACTATGCTTACCGTTAATTCCGCCTCCTTCTTCGAATCATGTTTACCGGTTTCGACGACAGAAGCGTTGAAGTTTTTTCTGAGATCACTGATTAGAGGTCTAATTACCGCACGCTTCTCCTTCAGAGAACCGACCCCATATAGCCGTAACAGATATGTCATGTAACCCACATGCATTTTACCCTCCAGGTTTCTGAAGTCTTAAGTCTATGACATTTATCACTCAACTACCGTTCAAAAGAAAGCGGGGGATAACCCCCGCTTGAATGACTGTCTCGCTACTACTTCTGCTGTTCTTCGAGCTCTCTTTGTCTCTCCAAAATGATTTTCTGCTGGACGTCGGGCGGCGTTTCCTGATAACCATTGAATCTCATAGTAAAGTAACCTCGCCCGCTGGTTATGGAGCTTAACTTGTTTGCAAAATCAAGCATTTCCGCAAGTGGTACCTGAGCAACAACTTTCGAAGTACCCTTCCCTTGAGGTTCCATGCCCATTGGTCTGCCCCTTCTAGAAGTTATCTCACCCATTATGTCCCCTGTCGCTTCTTCGGGAACGAAGACATCTACATCCATCAAAGGTTCAAGAATTACGGGATTGGCTTCTCCCATGCCATTCTTGAACGCCTGCCTGCCAGCTATCTGGAAAGACATATCTGAAGAATCTACATCATGGTAAGAACCGTAGAATAGCGTTACTTTCGAATCGACTACTGGATAAGAAGCCAGCACGCCCTTCTTCATTGCCTCAACTACACCCTTCTCGACAGCAGGTATGTAATTCTTTGGAACAACCCCACCAACGATTTTATCTATAAACTCAAAACCACCGCCACGCTCATTTGGCTCAATCTTTATCTGAACATGTCCATACTGACCATGTCCCCCGGTCTGTTTCTTGTGCTTATATTCAGCTTCAACAGTCTTCCTGACAGTCTCTCTGTATGCAATCTTTGGTTTTCCAACTTCGACATCTACAGAGAAAAGTTTCTTCAGCCTTTCTATCATTATTTCGAGATGCACAGAACCAAGACCGCTGATAACCGTTTCATTGGTTTCGGGATCATTTTCCCACTTAAAAGTCGGGTCGGATTCAGCCAGTCTTGCCAAACCTCCGCTTATCTTATCTATGTCTCCCTTTGATTTCGGCTGAATCGACTTCGAAATCATCGGTTCAGGCATCAAAGGAAGCTCAAGCGTCAGCTGTCTATCCTTGTGAGCCACAGTGTTTCCTGCGGCACTTTTCTTCAGTTTGCTCAGCTTGACTATATCTCCAACCGTTGCCTCATCTACCTCAATTTCCTTTGTACCCTCTGGTAACATGACGTGGCCAACCTTCTCAGAGGAATCCTGATCGACAACAACGAAGGAGTCCCCCTGCTTCAGAGTACCGGAGAGTACCTTCATAAAAGTAAGCTTCCCAACGAATGGATCAACGACAGACTTAAAGATGTAAGCCACAAGAGGTTCCTCTTCTGTGGGCTTGACTTCAATTCTTTCTCCAGAGAGAAGTTTAGCCGGCTTCGCAGAAGTCTCAGAAGGTTTTCTTCCTACTTCAATCACGAACTCCAGGAGCTGCTGAATTCCGATATTCTTAGCAGCCGAACCTAGAAGGACCGGAATTACTTCATTCGCCAGGTAGGCCTTCCTGAAGGCTGAAAGCAGTTCTTCGGTCGAGAGTTCTTCTCCCTCCAGATACTTCATCATCAGTTCTTCATCGTTCTGGACGATATCCTCAATCATTTTTGTTCTTGCCTCCGCGGCAGAAGACTGCAGATCTGCGGGGATATCTTCTTCACTGCATCTTCCTCCGTCTTCAACTATAAATGCCCTCATCTTCACAAGATCTACTAGACCTCTGAAGTCGTTTTCTCGTCCTATCGGTAGCTGAACGAGGACTGGAGTTCTTTCAAAAGTGTCTGCGACGTCTGTAAGGGTCTCTTCATAGCCGGCTCTTTCCTTGTCCATCATGTTGAAGAACGCAATTACTCCTTTTCCAAGCTCTTTTGCGATTGTCCCAAACCTCTCGGTCTGTATCTCTAGCCCGGCTGTTGAGTTTATGACCGCCACAATATTCTCTGACGCAAAGATGCCGCTTGCAGTCTCCGCATAGAAATCCGACATGCCAGGGGTATCGATAACATAGATTCTGCTGTCGTTATGGGGTAAACTTGTGACTCCCATAGAGAAACTTGCTTTCTTCTCTTTTTCAACTTCTTCAGAATCAGTTGCCAGGATGCCTATTCGATCGATTAACTTTGCATTGAAAAGCATGGCATCAACAATTTGAGTTTTACCAGACCCGTGGTGCCCAATGAGTGTAATGTCTCTTTTGGCATCGATCGGAATCTTGTCCATATCTGACCACCTCCAAATCTATTTCAATCTATTTACGCGACCCAGTTATAATTACGGGTAGAGAAGGCACTCCTGAAGAAGGTGAGTTGATTATTTCACCATTCACAGACATTACAGAAGACTTCCCACCATCAAGACACATCAAGGAAAAGAATCCCTTGTCTTTGAAAAATTCTATCATCTCTTTGAAAGTTAAGCCATAGCTGCTCTGTTGGTAGCCGTCGATCACTATAAAAACAACTTCCCCAGTCACTTTTACTCCAACAAGTGTTCTTGGAGCTCTGACATCAAGAAGCGATGCTGAATAATAATTTCTTTCGTAATCAGTGACCGGCCTACTATTATGTATGATCATTGGTCCACCTTCGACGGCTCCCGTTATCCTCTCGCCATAGGAATTCAGAAGCTCCAGCGAAACTGCTCTACCCACTGAGACTGAATCCGATAATTTCTGAAGCGATGAAGGTGAAAGAACGAGAACATCTGAGCCCTTCTCCACTCTAGAAACAAAACCCTTGCTAATTATCCTACCGTCTTTTATTGAAAGGTAAACGAAGTCGTCAAATTCTGGGATACCGTTACGGTATTCGTCAGTGTATAAAACCGCCTCTCCTCTGTACGGAGAATTGACTCCCGTGATCTGTACAAAACGGTCATCGAATCTTGCCAGATAGATTATGTCCATCCTGGAAACGTGGACTCTGCCCTCCTCAGTGAAGTAAATTGCGGGTCTACCAAGAGTAGGGAGTCCGAGGACCTCTCCATTTCTCACAAGAAGACCGATAGGAAGATTCTGATTCTGATCGAAATAGCCACCGTTTATCATTATCTGCGCACCGCTTCTTCTGAGAGTGTCAGTTGCCTTTTCCAGTCCGGAGATTCTATCATTTGCAAGCTTAATTTCGAAAGAGAACTTTGCACTATTCATTTCAAGGAAGGACATTGTGAATTTCTGACCGCCCGCATAGGATTCGAATATGTTCAGATCAAAATCAAAACTGGTTTCCTGCTGTATAGTCCTCCCCATTCCACTCTTTCCCCTAAGAATCAACGTTCTTCCCTTTATCTCATACTCGACGTCAGGCCACGGTTTCTCAGCAGATATCTTCACGAAACCCCTCCCCGTGGTCACAGTCATTCCATCATATGCCAGGAATGGATCAATCTTCGCGGGCCTTAGAGTCACGGCCAACGAACCGCTCCCAGTCCACCATATCGTAAAAAAATCTGGAAGTATATCTCTGTCTAACGTTATCGATATTGAATCCTGCCGATTGTCAATACTTTTGACAGTTAGCGGCTGAGAATAAAGTATCAGCGCCTCGCTTTCGCTGAAAAAAGACTTATCGGTTATCGCCGCAAGCAATTCTGCGTTGACGTGGACCTTGTCGTCTTTTATAATCAGTGAGTTTTCAAATTCGCTCCCAAACTCGACTGTAGCCCTCTGATTCTCATGGGAGAGAGATACGATGATCCCTGAAGGAAGAATCATTATTGTCTCTTCCTGACGAAGAGACTGAGAAACAACTACGCCCCTTATGAGCTCTCCAATTATTTCAAGTTTAACGAAATCCATAGACCGCTCAGTAACTACTGCATCAGTAAATACCCTCGTCTGTCCTCTTTCGTCGAGATAAATCAGATTCTTTGCTGAGGAAACGAACGAAAGAAACAGAAAACAAATAACGAAAATTCGTCTCATTGAATGCACTCCTTAAAGCACTTCGTAGACTATAGGAGGAGGTGTGGACTTCTGTTCTGAAAGCACAAAGCTCTTTTTAATCGCTTCGATCTCCTTCTCAATCATATTTTCATTATTAACATGAATTATTGCGATAGGCTCACCCTCTTGGACTCTATCTCCAATTTTCTTCAAGACCTCCAAGCCGACGGAAGGATCCACGACATCTTCCTTCTTCGCTCTTCCAGCACCCAGTCTCATACAGATAAGCCCTATTGATTCTGCATCGACAGATCTCACATATCCATCGGAACTAGATCTGACTTCCTTCACAAAAGCGGCTCTTCTGAAATATGTGTCATACTGCTCTGAAAAACCTTCAGGCCCACCTTGAGCACTGACGAATTCATCGAACTTGCTTACTGCTTCTCCGGAGACTATTAGACGATCAACAACCTCTTCGGCATCTTTCACGTTTGCAGCGCCACCAATTACTAGCATCTGACTCGCAATAACTCTGCAAAGGTGACTGAAGTCACCGGGACCGGCTCCCTTAAGTGTCTCTATTGCTTCTGCGACTTCCAACGAGTTACCGACAGCGATCCCCAAAGGCTGATTCATGTCGCTTATTACAGCCTTTGTCGTCCTCCCCTTCCTCTTTCCTATATCGATCATAGCAACTGCAAGCTCTCTGGCTTCCTCTAGACACTTCATGAAGGCGCCTGTCCCAATTTTGACATCAAGCAGTATTCCATCTGAATCGATTGCGAGTTTCTTGCTCATTATACTTGAGGCAATAAGTGAAATCTCATCAACTGTCGCAGTAACGTCTCTCAAGGCGTACAGCTTCTTGTCTGCCAACGCAACCTGTGCAGTCTGACCGGCCAGTGCAATTCCAATCCGCTCTGACTGTTGCTCAAACTCCTCAATACTCAGTGAAGTCACAAACCCTGGAATTGACTCAAGTTTATCAATAGTCCCACCCGTATGACCCAGACCTCTTCCAGATAACTTGGCGAAGACTAGACCTGCAGCCGCAACGATAGGTCCAACAACCAATGTGACTTTGTCCCCGACACCTCCAGTAGAGTGCTTATCTACTTTCGTGCCATTAATGGATGAAAGCTGAATCTTCTCTCCGGAATCAATCATTATTTCTGTCAAATAGAATCTCTCTTCTGAATTTAGGTGATTGAAATACACTGACATTAACCATGCTGCCATCTGATAATCGGGCACATCGCCACTAACAAAACCCCTTATTAGAGAACAAAGCTCTTCCTTTGTGTTCGGGAGTCCGTTTCGCTTTTTCATGATTATGTCGTATGTCCTCATTCAAACACCTTCTTAAGTGGTAGCTTTACCTTTATGATTGTCCCCGTTCCATATTCACTTTCAAGAGAAATCGCGCCTCCGTGTTTCTCGATTATGAACCTCGTAATTGCCAGCCCCAAGCCGGTACCACCCATCTTTCTAGATCGTGCCTTATCTACTCTATAAAAGCGCTCGAAAATATGATTTAGAGAATCTTCAGGTATACCAACTCCAGTGTCTTCCACTTCTATCATCGCATGGTTGTTCTGCGCAAAAGCTCTCAGCCAGATCTCTCTCGGCCCGTGTTCCTTTGCAAAAGTATACTTAACGGCGTTATCAATCAGATTTAGAAGAAGCTGTACGAGTCTGTCAAAATCACCCTCTACAAAGATTCCCTCTTCCATGTCAACATTGACAGAGACATCTTTCTCGTTTGCGAGCGGTTCAACAATCCTCATGACATACTTGACTACTTCTCCAAGTTCGACATCTTCCTTACTGAAAGAGGCTTCACCAGATTCAAGCTTCTCCAGATCAAGCAAATCGTTGATCAGTCTCGTCATTCTGGCGGATTCGTTTTCGATAATTGACAGGAACCTGTAGACCGTCTCTTTGTCTTCAAGATCATCTTCAGCAAGCGTTTCAGCATACCCATGAATTGATGTAAGGGGTGTCCTGAGTTCGTGAGAAACGTTGGCAACAAAGTCTCTTCTCATTGCCTCGACTTCCTTTTCTTTAGTTATGTCTCGCAAAAGTATGAGGTATCTAACGTCGTTTTTAAGAGGCACTCTCATTATTTTGCACTCTCTTATTGTTCTCTTGGGATAGTATATAGTTATCTCGGATTCCTGGTTTTCCTGAGTTCTAACCGAATCTTCAAACAAATCACCGATGTAGTAGTTATCTATCCCTTCGCTTATTTTTCTTCCAACAATTTGCTTGCTGGAAAGCTCTTGGGCGGCTTTGTTTGCGTATTCTATCTTTCCATCCTCTGCTACTATCAAGAAGGCATCGCTAAGATTATCGAAAATTGTGACTAGATTCTCGATTCTGGCGTTAAGAGAGGACATATCCTCTTCGATTTTCGAGACCAGTTGCTGGACCTTCTTATATATGAAGATAAACTCGGCGCTTCTTGGAACTTCAACGAGATCCGCGAAGCGCCTTTTGGCGGCTTCTAATCTCTCATTTTTCTGTTTTTCGTGTCTGAACAGAATCAAAAAGAGAAAAGCTATCACCGCAACAGTAGCGAGGACAGCATAAAGCAACGAATCAGTCTTCCTTTCCGGGATCTCTAAACTTGTAACCTTTACCCCTAACAGTAATAATGTACTTCGGATTGGAAGCGTCTTCTTCGATCTTCGTTCTCAATCTTCTTATATGTACGTCAACAGTCCTGGTATCGCCGTAGTAATCGTATCCCCAGAGCTTGTCGAGAAGAACATCACGACTGAATACTTTTCCCTCGTTTTCGGCTAAGAACCTTAGAAGCTCGAATTCCAAGGGAGTGAGACTTACCATTCTGTTCCTGACTCTCACTTCATACTTCTCAGTATCGATCTCAAGATCTCTGGCAAGTATCTTCTTTGGCCTTTCCTCTTTTGCCTGAGCACTTTGCTGAATTCTTCTAAACACTGCTCTGATTCTAGCTAACACTTCTCTTACACTGAATGGCTTAGTGATGTAATCATCTGCGCCAAGCTCAAGCCCCAACACCTTGTCGAATTCTTCACTCTTGGCACTCAAAAAAATCACAGGTGTCTGTCTGAACTTTTCAGTGGCTCTGAGATTTCTGACCAGCTCGAATCCATCCATTCCAGGAAGCATAATATCGACGATGAACATGTCTGTTTCGTTATCTTCGGCGATCTTCAATGCTTCTTCGGCATCATAGGCTTTAAGTACATCATAGCCCTCCTTCTTCAGATTGAAAGTAAGGAGTTCCACGATCGAAGGTTCATCGTCAACGACCAGAATACTCTTCTTTGCCATGCTTATTCCACTCCTTCCGTTTCGAATTCACTTCCTCTGCATATTTGTTCAGAATAGGTGTTGGATCAATTCCACGTTCTACGTATCCGAGTAATTCTCTACATCTTTCCTTATCGATATTGGCAAGGACAAATTGAATTTGCGACTCTCTAAGGCTCTCGAAATCAGTCTTTATTCCCTCCATTGCCAATTCCGATCGAATCTCCCTTTCATACTTTCTAAGATTTCCTATTGACTCCATTGGCATTCCTTCAAATGGAGTTCCCGGTTTCGGAATCAGAGGATTGAGACTCAAAGTAACACTTGAGTATCCCATTCTTTTTGCTTGTTTGGCTGTTCTCACTATCCCTTGCCTGTCTTCAGAGTCTTCAAATACCGCACCAAAAATATAGTACATCTTCACTTTCCGGAACCCGTTCTCCCTTCCAAGTTCGAGCGCCTTCACAATATCTCTGTCACTTATCCCTTTTGAAAAGGCATCCCTCATTCTTTGACTTCCTCCTTCTGGAGCAATTGTAAATGAGCTCTGCTTTGAAAGCCTAAGTGTTTTCATTAGAGTACTTGAAAGAGAATCCAGTCTGAGTGAAGAAACGGACAGCTCATAGCCTTTTTCTATACAGTGTCCGGCTACTTCCTCAATATTCGGATAGTCAGTAACCGTTGCTGCCACAAGGCCAAATCTCTTAGTTATTGGAGAAACAGAATCCATGAGATCAATTGTATCCTTCAATCCTCTAAACCTTGGCCTACCGAATCTGTGTCCAGCTACACAGAACTTGCATTTTCTGTAGCATCCTCTGCCGATCTCAATTAGGTATCGATCTCCAAAAACAGAATCTGGGGTAATGTAGACACTTTCTCCAAGAGAGTTCGAGAAGGCTGGTTCCACTGGTTTTGTAGTCATAGCAGCGACAATCTCTTCTCTACTCATTCGATGGTCTACAGAAGAGAGGCAACCGAGGAACTCTTCGCTCAAATCTCCTTTGTAGACAACATCACCAACTTCGGCAAGAAGGACGTCACTGAAGTAAGTCATGGCACCACCAATGAGGACTACCGGGTGAAAACTGTTCCTTTCCTCTCTCTTGAGGGGAATGGAGAACCTATTAAGAATGTCAAAGACGTTTAGCAAATCGAGTTCAAAATGTACCGAAAAAGACCAGATTCTGAACTCGTCTAGGGGCGTAAGCGAATCAAAGGAATAGTACTTCGAAAAACCACTGCTGTAAAAAAACCTCTCCGCTCTCACACTCCCTATTTCATTAAACTTCTTCAGTAACACGTGAGTTGACAAACTTGCGCTTCCTACTTCATAAGAGTTTGGATAAATGATTGCCACTCTTACATCTCCAAAACTCTCCAGATTCTTAATAAACCGTTCCCTAGATTTAAGATTAGAAACTAATTCGTACTCATCCCAGCTTCTTTTGTCTCTCGGTCTACGCACCAAACACTCTCCTGAGAAAGTCAGTAGAGATGAATTTCCGCGAGAACTCAAAAGAACCTGCTTCCGAACCAAGTTGGTCTACCGACCCCGAAAATCGAACCTCGGCATTGTCAGAAACGGATTCAATCTCTATATGTACTAACAGCTCCTCATCCATCAACAGAGGAGAATGATGCCTGATAAAACTCTCAGATACTACCGAGACAAGGGACTCAGATTCAAAGTCAGCGATAATTTTGTGACCACAATTATGAACAATCTTCATCAAACCGCTCGTGGAAAGGAGGTTCAGCAGTTCAAAATCGTATCTCTCTGACCATCTCAACGATACATCGGTTAGAGTCACCGCTTCAGTGTATTTCTTGCCTATCAACGACTTTAAATGCGCGAAATCCAGCATTCCGCAGTCACTCCAGTTTTTTGGTGATCTCAGGATCTGATGCATTTGCTCCAGGCGCAATATCTACCGCTTCAAGGTCATCCTTATAATAGTTACCGGCTTTCAGTTCCAGAATCTCTGCAAGTTCTCTACCGGAGATGGTCTCCTTCTGGAGAAGGTAATCTGCCGCTTCATCAAGCTTCTTCCTGTGATCGGAGAGAACTCTCTTCGCCTTTTCATAACAAGTAAGAACTATTGTCTTTACCTCAGAATCGATTTCACTGGCAATCTCCTCTGAATAATTCTTCATTCTGGTCAGTTCTCTTCCAAGAAAGACCTCATCTTCTTCCTTGCCCCAGGCAATTGGCCCCAATCTCTCACTCATTCCGAACTGAGTAACCATGCTTCTTGCCATGGCGCTTGCCCTTTCAAGATCACTTGCAGCTCCCGTCGTTATTTCACCAAATACAAGATCCTCGGCGGCCCTGCCTCCCAGTGCTTGAGACATGTTATCCAGGAGTTCAGACTTGGTAATGAGATACCTATCTTCCAAGGGAAGGCTCTCCGTGAAGCCCAGCGTTGAAGTCCCACGAGGAATAATCGTAACTTTGTGGACTGGAAAGGCCTTTGGAAGTATCAATCCGACCACGGCGTGACCAAGCTCATGATAGGCAAGTATCTTTTTCTCTCTTTCACTTATTATCCTGGACCTTTTTGCCGGGCCCGCGAGCACTCTGTCGATAGCTTCTTCAAGTTCGGTCATTCCTATCATCTTTTTCTTCTTTCTGGCCGATAGAATCGCTGCCTCATTAATCAGGTTCTCAAGATCAGCCCCTACAAATCCAGGCGTTCTCCTACCGAGAAGCTGCACATCTACCTCGGGATCTATTGGTTTTCCACGCATGTGAATTTTGAGAATTTCCGATCTTCCCTTCAAATCTGGCGGATCAACGGAGATTTTCTTGTCGAATCTTCCAGGCCTTAACAAAGCCTTGTCAAGAATATCGGGCCTATTTGTTGCAGCGATTACAATTACATCCGTCTTTGCATCAAAACCGTCCATTTCTACGAGGATCTGATTCAGTGTTTGTTCTCTCTCATCGTGGCCGCCACCAAGTCCAGCTCCTCTATGCCTTCCCACGGCATCGATTTCATCAATAAAGAGAATAGCAGGTGCCGAGGACTTAGCCTGGGTGAAGAGATCTCTAACCCTTGCAGCTCCAACTCCAACGAAAAGTTCCACGAAATCTGAACCGCTTATGAAGAAAAAGGGAACACCGGCTTCACCTGCAACTGCCCTTGCAAGAAGTGTCTTTCCTGTTCCAGGAGGACCGACAAGCAACAGTCCTTTCGGCATTCTCGCACCCGTATCAGCAAAAACAGTCGGATCCTTAAGATAGCTCACAATATCAGCCAGTTCTTGTTGAGCTTCCTCTACTCCCGCAACATCTTTGAAGGTCACCTTTTTGTCTGTACTGACGTATTTCTTCGCAGGGCTCTTAGTGAATGTGAAAGCCTGAGAGTTTCTTCCTGACATTGATCTCATAAGGAAGAACCAGATGAAAATTATTATCGCCAAAGGAATGATAGTACCTAGCAGGTTGACCCAGAAGAGAGAGTCACTACCTCGTTCAAATGTTATATTTACTCCCCTTTCAGCTAAACGGTCAATGTGATTCTGAAAAGTCTGGGTTACGAGAGTTTGAGAAGGGACATAAGTCTCAAGAGATCTTCTCGGATTATCTCCTGTTATGTACATGACCTTCCCGTTGTCATAAATAACTATATCAATAATGTTATTGAAGTCATCCAGGAACTTCGTGTAGGGAACTACAACACTTGTCTCAGATGGATATAGGCCCCTGAGAGCAATCAGCAGAAAAATGCCCAAAACAACGTAAAACAAGATCATTCCAATCCTGGGCTTCTGATCCACAGAACTACCTCCTTTCAAGGCAAAAAGCTACAGTATCAAGACTGGAGGGGCCAACTCTACAAAGCTCGCTCGTGACAACACCTGGAATCCAAAGGATCTCTCCAGAAGCGTTTTCAAGAACCAGAATCTTACTTGAGAAGCCCTTCAAACCTTTCTCTGAAAGCACACTAACCGCTTTCTTCTTTCGCTTCATTCCAAACGGAATGATTGTATCTTCCGCTTTCATTGTTCTCAACCTCATCGGTAATACAACCCTGTTGGCAGAACATATACTGTAGAAAGCACCGTCTAGTTTCTCAAATTCCTCTCTCGGCTTCTTAGTCAGCCTTTTCAGTGTAATCTCCCATCTATTATAGGAACAGGCAAAAGGCAAAAAATCAATGATTCTTTCCTTCAACCCCTTCAATAACAGCTCTCCCACATGGAAGAAGACATACTTTCCGATTTTCGAGGCCTTTACATCCTTCCTAAACTCTACTGTCCATCTTCCTTTAGCGGAGGTGAGAAGATTGTAAAAAGCTATGACACGCTCTCTTGAAGGCGGATAACTGTCGTAACTCAAGTCTGAGACTATTTCTCTTGCCATCTCGAGAACTACGGCTTTTTCGACTGTAATCAGCTTTGAGCTTTCTATGAAATATACATCGTCCACAAGTTCAAATTGGTCGAGAATCATTTCAACCTTCGCATGGATAATTTCATATCCATCGTATATATTTTCAAAGAACCGCCATATGGCTTCATTGAGGGCCGGATTCATCTTTTTCAACTCGGGGATGATTCGCAAACGAACGTAATTGCGCTCAAAATCATCCTCAGAGTTGGTTTGATCCTCCATAAATGTAACCCTGTTAATTGTAACATAATCTATAATACGTTGCATATCGCTGAACAGCAAAGGTCTGATCAAATCACCACTGAATGGGCGCAGTCCCACGACACCTTTCATACCCGTTCCCCTCGCTAACCTTAGTAGAATATTCTCGACTAGATCGTCACGATTATGACCTACAGCTATCAGGTCGGCTTCGACCGTAGACTTCACATCTCTTAAGAAATCGTACCTGACCTCTCTCGCAGCCCACTCAATAGATAGGCCGCGCTTTTTCTTCATTAGATCTCTTACATCACGTTTCTCATGGTAGAAAGGCACAGATCTCTCTCGGCAAAAATCATCAATCATCCTCGCCTCTTGATCAGGACCTTCCTTTCGAAGGCAATGATCTAGATTAGCCGCGAAAAGCTTTATCCCCAACTCTGCCTTCAGGTTGATCAGAATGTTTAGGAGTGCCATCGAGTCTTTCCCGCCTGAGACAGCAACCAGTATCTTCTGATCCCTTTTGATTAGGTGCCATTTCTTTATGAAATCTAGTACTTCAAACTCAAATTGATCCATTTCTTTCACCACCAATAATAATGCGCCCGCTAAGGGCGCATCTGGAGCCAACGAAGGGACTTGAACCCCCAACCTGCTCATTACGAATGAGCCGCTCTACCGGTTGAGCTACGTTGGCACCCGACTTCAATTCTATATTACTGCTTTTCACATGTCAATCCGTCAGGAAGCATAAGAGACGCTTCTTCTCTCTCTTATAACAGTTACCTTGATGACGCCTGGATACTCAAGTTCCTCTTCTATCTTCTTAGCAATATCTACAGCCATCTTCTCGGCCAGAAGATCGTCGACCTTCTCAGGTTCGACAATCACGCGAATCTCCCTCCCTGCTTGAATAGCGTAAGCCTTTTCTATGTGCTTGAATCCGGTCGCAATGTTCTCGAGGTTCTCCAATCTCTTTATATACATGTCTAGAGATTCTCTTCTTGCTCCAGGCCTTGAAGCAGAGACCGCGTCCGCTGCAGCCACGAGGACAGCTTCAGGGGTTAGTGCCTCGGTTTCACCATGATGGTACTGTATCATATTAATTACATGAGCCTTTTCTCCATATCTCTTTGCAATTTCACCGCCAATAATCGCGTGTGATCCCTCAACTTCATGGTCAATCGCCTTACCTATGTCGTGAAGAATTGCCCCCCTCTTCACCTTGTCAATATTCAAGCCCAGTTCCGAAGCCATTAGAGCTGCCAGATGAGCCACCTCAACAGAGTGTTGCAACACGTTCTGACCGTAACTGGTTCTGAACTTCAGCCTCCCAAGCAATTTGACAAGCTCAGGATGCATGGAGGGAATCCCCACTTTCATCAGGGCCTCCTGGCCGGCCTCCTTTATCTCGCTGTAGACTTCTTTTTTCGACTTCTCGTACATCTCTTCGATTCTTGCCGGATGGATTCTTCCGTCTTCAACGAGTTTATCTAGAGTCATTTTTGCTATCGCTCTCCTAAGAGGATTGAAACAAGATACAACGACTACCTCTGGTGTATCATCGATCACAAGATCCGAACCAGTAAGCTTTTCGAAGGCCCTGATGTTTCTTCCCTCTCTTCCGATAATTCTTCCCTTCATTTCATCGGAAGGGAGACTTACTGCGCTTACTGTCACATCGCCTGTATAGTCTGCAGCGTAACGCTGCACAGAGTTTACGATGACCCATTTCGCATATCGATTTCCTTCTTCATCATAATGATCCTTCATTTCCTTCAATCTCTGAGCAAGATCGTGTTCATAGATCTCTTCAGCTCTCTTCAGGACAATCTCCCTGGCTTCTTCCATAGAAAGATCGGCCAGACTAAAGAGCTTCTTTTCAGCCTCTTCCTTCATTTCTTCAACGCGAACCCTTTCTGAATCGAGTAGCTGCCGCGTCTTTTCAATAGCCTCTTCCTTCTTGTCGATGTTGTCTTCTCTTCTGGAAATCCTGTCTTCCCACTGCTTCAATTCTTCACGATCTCTCTTGAAATCCTTCTCCTGCTCTTCACGAAGTCTGTGAAGTTCTTCACGACCTTCGATTAGAGCCTTTTTCTTCATATGATCGGCCTCTTCCTGGGCCCTCTTGATGATCGATTCAGAATCTTGCTTTGCAGATTTTAGCTGAAGCTCCAGATCCTCCTTTGCCTTCTTCACGGCCAAGGGGGTAAGTATAAAATAAGCCAGCGCTATTCCTGCCGCCAGGCCGGCGATTATACCAATCAATAGCATCATAGTTTCTCGTCGCTGGTCCTTTAACTAGCCTTCGAGGAAACCAGCTCCCTCCCTTCATGATTTCTGTTTTATCTCACCAATAATCTCGTCGATTATCGTAGACGAAAAACCCTTTCTGTAGAGTTTTCTTCTAATCTTATCAGGATCTGTCTGTTCTGTGTTACCTGCTGCCTTCTTTGCAACCTCTTGCAAGTCGCAATTCTCTAATTCTTTGTCCATCGAATCTCTAATAAGCTCTTCCGAAACGCCAAGCTTCAGAAGCTCTTGTTTCAGTCTGAAAGGTCCCTTATAATAAACATTCAGCCCATCACTGATATAAAATCTGGCAAAGACCCTGTCGTTCAGTAGATTCTGCTTTTCCAACTTCTCAATGACCTCTTCAATCTCTTCTTCGGAATACCCCTTCTTGAAGAGCTGTGTGCGGATTTCCTTTCTTGATCTTAACCTGTATCTCAAATATCTCAGAGCATCTTTCAACGGATCGGAAAGCATCAGCTATCCTCGTCCTTCTCCTCTTTCTTCACTTCCAGAAGCGGCAGATTAAATTTCGTTCTCAGTCTGTTTTCCATTTCCAGCATTAACTCGGGGTTCTCCTTCATGAACTCCACTCCGTTGGCCTTTCCCTGGCCAAGGCTTACTTCATTACCATCGGTGGCAATGTATGCATACCATGCACCTTTTCTATCAATCATGTTTTCTGAGAGTGCAAGATTGAAAAGCTCATTCGCGTGTTCTATTCCCTGTCCGTAGATTATGTCTACCTTCGCTTCGCGGAAAGGGGGAGCAACTTTGTTCTTGACAACTTTAATGGTTGTTTCATTCCCCAAGACTGTATTTCCTTCTCTTATCGCACTGCCTCTTCTGACTTCTAGCCTGACCGAAGCATAAAACTTCAGTGCGACACCTCCTGTAGTGGTTTCAGGGTTACCATAGACTACTCCGATTTTCATTCTCGTTTGATTGATGAATATCACAATGCATTTTGACTTGCTCACATTTCCCGAAATCTTCCTCAATGCCTGTGACATCAAACGAGCTTGCAAACCTACTTGTAACTCACCCATAGCGCCCTCTATTTCAGTTCTAGGCACGAGTGCGGCAACCGAATCTACTACAATGAGGTCCACTGCATTTGACCTGATCAAACCATCTACGATATCGAGGGCCTGTTCACCGTAGTCCGGTTGAGATATCAGAAGATTATCAACGTCCACGCCAAGATTTTGAGCGTAATGAATATCCAGGGCATGTTCTGCATCAATAAAGGCAGCTATTCCGCCACGTTTCTGAACTTCTGCGATGGCATGCAAGGCTATTGTTGTTTTTCCGCTTGATTCCGCACCGTAGACCTCAACAACTCTACCTCTAGGATATCCTCCCACTGTGAGGGCGATATCAACTGCAAGTGACCCGGTCGAGATTACCTCAATGTTTTTTCGGTCTTCCTTCTCTCCCATCAACATAACCGAACCCTTTCCAAACTGCTTTTCGATATCCTTTATCGCTCTTTCGAGTGCGTTCTTCTTATCCTTCGACAGCATGTTCAATCAGTCCTCCTTCAAAGCTGCATGTGAAGACCTTCCTGTACCTCGCTCCATCCCTGGAGAGGATAGATTCGAATACCGATACTTCTCCAACGGGAAAGATTATTCGTTCATCTTCAATAGTGCTTAGGAATTTGCGCCACATTGGCGGGCTGAACTTCATTCTTCCAACGGTCAAGTGAGGTCTGAAGTTTCCGTCAACCGGCAGATTCATCGCCTCCAAAACAACTTTGGTTTCCCTCTGGAGATTCAGAAGACTTTGATTCCGCTCTATCGCTACCCAGATCACTTTTGGCAACTCCTTATGTTTAAAATAACCTATCCTTCCAGTTTCAAGTGTAAACGAAGGGAAACCCCTAAGTCTACGCGATAGCATTGATGCTATCAAAGAAAGTCTCTCCGGTTCAATATTGTCTAGAAAGGCTAGGGTAAGATGGGCGTTTGTGCCCGGAACCCATGAAGCTTTGAATCCCATTCTCCTAAGTCTTTCCGAAATACCATCTATCATCGCCGGAACTTTCTCTCCTGTATCTACTGCAATAAACGAGCGCAATTTACTTTCCCCCCTTGAAAATATCTATATTCTTAAGCAGGTAATTGGCGCCACTTATTGCTGTAACTGCCGCAATTAATATCTCTAGCCATAACATCACTCCCCTGGGAGGAATATCCCAGAGCAAATTGGAGTAGAGCAGAATCAAAAAAGTCATTTGAGAGACCGTCTTTGCTTTTCCAAAAATGTCAGCGGCGATCACTTTTCCCTTGTTCGATGCCACCATTCTGATTCCCGAAACCACTGTATCTCTAGTTACAACTACAAATAGGAACCATAGACTGACTTTCGAAAGAGCCATGAAACCGAGAAATATAGAAGTGACCAGAATTTTATCAGCTATCTGGTCTAGGAATTTTCCTAAATCAGTAACCAATCCGCGTTTTCTGGCAATCCTTCCATCAAAAAAATCAGTAAGAGAAGCAATCAAAAAGACAGCAAACGAAAAATAGTATCCAATTGTGTTCCCTGTCATTAGGAGCACGAGAACAGGCAAGGTTAGCACCATTCTTGACAACGTTAGAATATTAGGCAAGTTCATCCAGCACAACACCTTCCATGTCATGTTCATAAGTTTCCGTAATTCTTGCCTTCAAGAAAACTCCTTCCTCATTATGACCCTTCAACACGACCACTCCGTCGACTTCAGGAGCACTGTTGTAAGCTCTTCCCAAAGTGTAGCTGGCACCGCTTTCCTCAAGCAATACAGTCAATACCTTTCCTTTGAAGTGTGAAAGCCTTTCAGCGGAAATGGTATCCTGTTCTTCCATTAGTGTCTCTAGCATTTGTGTCGCATGTTCCTTTCCGACCGTCGCTCTCTGGCCAAACGCTTTTGTTCCTTCTTCCCTGGAATAAACAAAGCCTCCAAGTCGGTCGAATTCTACAGTTCTCACAAAGTCCAAAGTCTCATTGAAAGTAACTTCGCTTTCACCAGGAAATCCAACCATGACTGTAGTTCTCAAAATAGCGTGAGGAGCCTTCTGCCTTATACATAGAAGCATCTCAAGAAGCTCGGCAGAATTCCTGGATCTCCCCATTCTCTTCAGAATTTTGTCCGAACCACTCTGAACAGGCATGTCAAAGTAATCTACTACTTTCGGCAACGAGATGATCGTATCCACCAAAGCATCATCAACATGATCGGGATGAAGGTATAGAAGGCGTATCCAGAAATCGCCTTCGAGATCATTCAGTTTCCTGAGAAGTCCTTTGAGGTCAAGTCCTTCATTCAGATCTCTGCCATACTGCGTGGAGTCTTGAGATACCAAGACTACCTCCTTAACACCCTTTTTCACAAGAGAAAGCGTCTCCTTAACCACACTTTCTGAGGCGCGACTAACCGATCTTCCTTTGAAACTGGGAATTGAACAGAAAGCACAATCTCGATTGCATCCGTCTCCTATCTTCACGTATGCAGAATACTTGCCTGCCACTCTGTTGGAATAATCATAGACTACCTCGGGCTCTCTGTGATAGAAAAACTCTTCCTTCTCAATCAAATCAGCAAGAGTCATCGGGCTTGTAACCCCTATCAAACCATCGATTTCTATAATCTCCGACTTCAACTCTTCAAAATACCTCTGAACAAGACATCCTACTGCAAGTACTTTGAGCCCAGGATTTCTTGCTTTGAAGGAAATGGACTTGAATATTTCTTCAAGACTTTCCCTTTTCGCGTCGTCTATAAATCCGCAGGTGTCAATGACTAGCAAGTCAGCAATCAAGGCATCTTTCACAATCTCATGTCCCCTGCCTATCATAATGCCCATGAAATTATCCATATCGGCCATATTCTTAGAGCATCCCAGGGAAAGGACTCCAAATTTCATAGTCTTTCCTTTCTCTTCAGGAGATACAACTCTCTAATTCTCATCAATTCTTCGATGTATTCCCGATCCCTGTAGTTAGGATAGGTATATGGAAGAGGTGTAAAAGAACCGTTGACAAACATAAGTGTAATTTCCGCAGAGATGCCGTCCCACAAATAGATTCGATTTGCCCAGTGCTTTGTGGAAGCAAGAACAAACTGTGCATGGTGGACGTAACCCGGATCGAGATTAACTTTTCGCTTCCCTTCAAGTCTGAAGTTCTCTTCAACCCCATTGGTAATCTTCTTTATCAACGAAAGCTGCTGAGGATGAACCAGTCTTTTGAAGGAGATCAGCTTGCCTTTGAGGTTGTAGCCCATTTCATCATTATAATAAGACGTGTACTTGTCGAAGTCCAGAGACCTCGATATATAATCTGCCGGTCCAAACTTCCTCTCAAGAACTGGCTGAATTTCCTGAAGCCTGTAATCTATGTATGAACCGAACATAAAGACAACGAGATTCACCATTTCTGTCTTTCGATAACTTCCCATCACCTTACACTCACTTCCGCCAGTGGAATACTCACGTTGATAATCTTCCCGCCACTCATTATTGAGTACCTTCCGGGTAGCTCTTGTTCAACGACAAGTCTATCGTTTCGTTTTATCTTCAGTACCAGGTTTTCTCCTGGTTGAAGCAAATACCCTTCATCATCAAAAAGCACTCTCAATCGACTTGTAATATCAATAAAACCAACTTCAAATTCGGTAGACTGCGCTTCTTTTACGTACCTGTAAATGAAGAGAGTTTCTACGAAAAGGAAGAGAGACAAAATCAGCAGCACTACCGACGCAAATTGACTATTCAACCCAACTCTCTTTCCCATAAAAAGTGCTCCAGTCTATATTATGAACATTCTAAGAGTAATTATAGCACGTTGATGTATGACATTTTTTGAGTGGTCTGATCAAAGGTAGTTAATGAGTAACCGTGTTATAATTTTCGCAAAGAAACCGGCCGGGAGGTTGATTAACAATGGATAGCAGGAGGATCCCCAAACCTACGATAAAAAGGCTTGCCGTATACCACAGATGTTTAGAGAATTTGGTTATCTCTGGTGTGCCTAGCGTATCCTCAAAGGATCTTGCGGAAAGGCTTGGAATCAAAGCTAGCCAAGTCAGGAAAGACCTATCTTATTTTGGAGAATTCGGAAAGAGAGGCGTAGGCTATGCCACCGAGCTTCTGCTTGACAGTATAAGCGAGATACTTGGAATCAGGAAAAAATGGAATACTTGCATCGTTGGAATGGGCAACCTGGGGATGGCTCTGGCAAACTATCCGGGCCTTTCCAATTCAGGCTTCATTACAAGAGCTCTATTTGACAACAACCCCAATAAGATAGGAATCCCAATGCCAAATGATCTTGTAATCGACTCTACTTTGTTGCTGAAAGAGATTGTCAGGGAAAGAAATATTGAGATTGGTGTCATTACAGTTCCCGCAAATGCTGCACAAAGTACTGCTGAACTGCTAATCGAGGCCAGCATTAAGGGAATAGTCAATTTCGCTCCAGTGAGACTCTCGTTGCCGCCAGAAGTGAGGAATGAAGAGATAGATATCTCTGTCTCATTCAGGTCACTGGCCTTCAACATGACCTTTGGATCTTCAAGAAGGGTAAGAATACGGTAATGGTGCTTGTTTCGATAATCGGCGGCAGTGGTTCAGGCAAGACATCGGTTACCAACGTAATCTACAACCACTTCAAGGATAGAGCTGCAATACTCTCAATGGATGATTACTACAAGAACCTCGATCCTGGGACAGATCCAAGAGAGTTCAACTTCGACTCACCAAGAGCCTTCGATTTTGAACTCTTTGAACAACACCTGAAGTCGACAAAAGGGAACAAAAGCATTATGGTTCCAGTCTATAGTATGGTTACTTACCGACGGGAAGAGGGAATATGCAGAGAGTTCAAACCAAAGCCGCTTGTTATTGTTGAAGGGCTCCTTGTTATGTTCAAGAAAGAGATGAGAGATCTCTTCGATTTTTCTATATACATAGATGCTCCTTCAGATGAGAGACTGATTAGAAGGATTGAGCGCGATACCAAGGAGAGAGGAAGGTCTGTGGACAGCATAATTGAGCAGTACAGGAAGTTTGTTGCGCCTTCGTTTGAGAGCTTCATAGAACCGCAGAAATACTTTTGTGATATAGTTTTACCTGACGGAGCCGCTAACACTACTGGGCTAAATGTAATAATAAACGCTATTGAAAACATGTTGAACAAGTGATCGGGCTGGAGGTGTAAAGTGCCAAAGACTATACTCTCGGTCATCTTCTTTCTGGCAATAGCTGTTCTTTCCTTTTCCTTTAGCCAGAAACTGATTGTTGAGGACTTTAACACTTATGTAGATGACTACGGCCAGCAAGAACCACAGCTACCGAAGGTCGTCAAACTTATTGAAGACCTCGATTATCTGTCGATTTACAGATTGTATAAGCTTCAGATGGTAGGCAGTATTGAGAAAAAAGAAAGTTCGACAACAATTGCAGGACTCCTCACAAAGCATCTTGAGGCTTTCGCTGAAGAGGACTTCCGCGATAGCGACGACAGAATTGCTTACAGCGCTTTTCTCGCGTGGGTTCTTTCAGACATTTCGGGAAAGGCCTTTGAGACATACTCGCTTAATGAAATGCCGGCCTACCTCGAGGTCTTCAATGCTTATTCCTCAAGAGTGCGAAGTATGGCCGAGGTTGTCTACAAGGAGTGGATCGCCTACTCTTTGGGTCTATTGGAGGAGAAGCCAGGAGCATTTCCTGAAGCGTTAGGGGTATCTAACTCATTTTCCTCTTTCAGTTTGAACGTTGACGCTCCAATTGAGTCAGAGCGGGAAATATTAAGTCTTTCCGATAACAGAATAATCGATGCGCTTAACGAGACAGTAGCCAAGCTAAGCTCAAAAGAGTACAGTGTGAGTACTCTAGTTGAAGAAGAAATCAGCAGGTTGGCGATACAGACGGCCATGGATCTCGCTCAATTAGGAGATGCCCAATTGATGTCCGATGGAAGAGAGCTTTTTCGACTTTGGCTTCTGAGATCCATGGGGCTGATCGAATACGCACCTTTTTTCCCCGAGTCGATTGCCGTAAGAGAAAAGGAAATTGCTGGATTTCAGCTTGATATTGAACCCGTAGACTCCAAGTATGAAGTACTAATCGACTCACTTGAGCAGAACCCTGGAGTCAGGACAACTGTAATAGAAAAGATTGGAATGGGAGCACAGCTTCTTTCAATGAAGCAATTCACTCCCGTAGGTCTAATCGAAAGCGATATTGCAGACGAAGTAAGGAAGATTGTTCCAATTCAAGCGAATATTATGGGTGGAATAAGGAATGAACTCTCTGCAAATCTTGTTCGGAGTGTTGAAAGGAGCCTCAATCTCTGGTGGCTGAGAGTTCTTGTGTATGCATTATTAGTGGTTCTGGCGTTCACAATTCTCCCTTCCGTCAAGAAGTATCTGATTGGCTTAATAATACTTCTCGAAACCCTCTATCTATTTTTCATAGGCAATATCACTGCAGGTATCTTTGACCTATCCCTTCATTCAATAGTCGGGCTTCCAGCCTTTGCATTCATATTTATACTGACTATCTCTTCTCTGCTGAACAGAAGGAAAAGAAGCAGGATTCTTATCCTGAAGTTGATCCTCCTTGTCTTGATCTCAATATTCCCCTTCCTCAATCTTCTTAACGAGCAGCCAGAGATAGCTATGGACAGCTTCGAGGGATTCTATGATTCCGTCTATTATTCGACACTGAAGAATGATGTGTTTCTCGCTCCAGAATCGATGATTAGTCTGCAGACTAGAGACTTGAACTCTCTTGTTTCAAGCGAACTGAACGCTTTCAAGAGAATTCTGCGAGTAGTCATTCCAAATAAGATGAATTCATTCTCAGCATCAGCCGAAATGAGTTACAGTGTCGACAGCAATGGAAGACTTAGAGTTGCGGCTCCCGCCTTCACTGAGTATTTCTCCATTGAGAATCAAACTACATACATCTCCGAGCTCCAGGGCCTTACAAAGGACATTGATAGTTTCATAAGGGATAGCAACAGAAATAGCAGGAGTTACTCAACGTCGGTATCGACTCTGATAGCAACGTCGGAAAAAATAGTTGTTTACGCCGGAGAGAAAATGAGGGAGGATTTCACCTACTCACTCGAAACGGTCCTTGGATCCAAACCAGAATTAGCAATTGCTCTAAATGATTATCATGAAGAGATTGATCCCCTTCTCGAAAGCGACCCCTCACCAGTACCTGTGAAAGTATATAGAGTTCGTGAATTTGCGGCACTTTTAGTCGCTCTATTATTACTGGCAGTTTCTCTATTCGTTGTTAGGAGGCCCATGATCTCCTATATCAACCTGGCAATGATCGTCCTCTATTTCTTCTTGGTTTTGCCAGGAATTAGCAGCTTGAATCTCTTTGTTCAAGGCGGGTCTCCAATCTTAAGAGTGACCATTAATCCCTCAATAAACGTTTTGTTTTTGATTGTTTTTGCGGGTATAATTGTTTTATCAGTTCTATGGATCTTACTATC